>SWCD01022811.1_pt3 | contig 241544 bp, 215 predicted proteins | sample 4693011 | NCBI WGS metagenome assembly SWCD01 (sample SAMN10267278, study PRJNA491770) | bioreactor metagenome | isolation source: DHS bioreactor inoculated with marine | place: Japan: Omine Ridge, Nankai Trough
GGTGGCAATGAGACTGTCACTGTTAATATGGATGTTACTGGTTCGCCCAAATTGTCAGTTGACCAAAGCAGTATAGATTTTGGAACAAATGGAATTTCAGCTCCTGTCAATATTACTAATATTGAATCAAATTGTGGAACATTAAATTGGAACATTTCGGACAATCGTGCTTGGATTTCAGTCAGTCCAATCAATGGTAGTACAACCACTGAGACGGATCAAGTTACAATTTCAGTGAGTCGGCATGGATTGAGCGAAGGTACTTATTCGGGTACTGTTACTATTAGTTCAAATGGTGGAACAGAGTATATCCAAATAGAGATGATTGTAGAGTTTGTATATATAGAAATTAATTTTGGTTCAGGCACAGGAGCTACTTTCACAAGTAACTACTGGTCAAGTATCTGGATAAAAAGGTTTGAAACAGATTATTGTAATGGTGATTGTCCCTCATGGCATGGTTGTCCCAACACGGGAACAATTCTTTTGAGAGGTGGAGGACTTACTGGTGAACAATCATGGATTTATCCTTCAGAAGTTGGCTCAGGAGATCTTGGATTATCTATAGGATCAAATTGTACAGGAGTACGAGCAGATTTGTATAACATTGATTTAGAAAATCAAGACAAAACTGAAATTATCGTAAGAACAGATGCTTCTTGTGAATTACCGTTTCCGGGATTAACAACTACTTGCACATCAAAATATAATACAGGACTTAGTGGAGGTTGTTTTAAGGCTGGACGTACAGAAATCTCTGTTGTACAAATCGATCATCGGACTCTTGGTGATTATAGTGTAGCGCTAAAAGGTTTTAAGTATACATTCACCGATTGGATGACAACTGGAGAAAAAATCTATAAGGGTTCTATAAAGTTCATACAAGACACTGAAGAGTAATAGTTTTATTGTCTAAACTTAAGTCTGCTCCAGGTTTATAATAGCCTGGAGCAGTCCAAATAGTAAACGAAGCATTCTAACTACTTTTGAATTGTATGTAAATCATTGTTATTACAATAAGTATGAAAATTAGAATATATACAGCTATTGAACTCCAAAATCTTTTGATAGTGTGTTCAAATATATTTGATGAAAACGAGAAATTCTCTCAATCAGATAGAATTATTTCATCTGCAATAGAAAAATTTGAAGGGAACAACTCTCTTGATGTCGTTCTACCTAAAGTAATTATCATCAACTCATTCTACTCAACTCAAATATACGATACGAATAAAATGGCAAAACATATTGTTAAGCTTGATATTGTTCATAAGCTTACAATTGGGGAATTATCTCTTGTAGATTCAATTAGAGTTGGACATGGAATTAAATCGAAAAAAAATGCAAGAGAACTAAACTTCTATTCTTTTACCACAAAATATACAGCATTGCATCAGCCATCAAAATTTCCAATCTTTGATAGTCTGGTTAAAAGATTGCTTACTGCCCTAAATAGAAAAATATCATTCACCAATAAATTCATACAATCAGATTTAATAAATTATCATATCTTCGTAAAAGTTATTGATGATCTTATCGAATTTACTAAACTAAATTCTTATAAATACAAAAAACTCGATCAAGGTTTATGGGTTTTAGCCAAATACTTTTATGATCAAACAAACTTAACTCAAAAAGATATAATGAATATAGAAAGTACTATATAGAATACACTGAGGTATTTATGTCATTAACATTACACGAGGAAATTGCTGATATATTAAATGAATCTAAATTACCACTAACTGTTGATGAAATTACGAATCTTGTAAATGATAGGAAGAACTACGTAAGAAATGATGGAAAAGATGTTCCACAAAAGCAGATAAGTGCAAGAATTAGTAAATACTCAAAAATGTTTACTAAAGATGGTACGAAAATTTGTCTTATTCTTCCACATAAAATTGATAAAGCATTTGAAGAACTGGTTATGAATGCAATCGATTTTATGAAAAGAGCTCTAAATTGTATTGATACCGATCCAAAAATTACTGTAATATTTTTTTGGACAAGTATTGAATTATTTGTTAAAGCTCGACTATTAAAAGAACATTGGTCACTTATTCTAACTGATCCAAAAAATGCAGATTTGTCAGCATTTAACTTAGGTGATTTTCAATCTGTGTCCTTTCATCCAGCAATAAAAAGATTGAGAAAAGTTTGTAACGAGAGCATAATTGGATCAAAAAATACATGCTTTGAAATTCTTCGAAAACATCGAAATCTTCTCGTCCACTTTTTTAATAAAGATTATAAAAAGCCAATAAATCCTTTAGTAATACAGAGAATTGCACTTGAACAATGTAGAGGGTGGTATTTCTTACATAATTGGTTAACAGATGTGTGGTTTCCTTATTTCTATATTTATAAAAATGAAATTGAAGAGATACACAAACTTATAAAATCAAATAATATTTTTTTTAAAGCTAAGTATGAAGAAATAAAACCTGAAGTAGATAGATTAAAAGCAAATGGTGAGAGTTTTAATGATTGTGTAGTATGTAATTTTGATACTGCTATTGAAAATGATATTTACAAGCAGTCAAATCTCAAACTTTTAAAGCAAGAATGCTATGTTTGTGAGCATAAAAGAACAATTCTAAGAATATCTTGTACTGATTGTGGTAAAAATATAGATATTGAGGAATTGGGAGAAGGGATTTGTTTAAATTGTAATAATCTCGTTAATATCGGTGATTTAGTATTACTTGGCGAAATTGGGGATCCAAGAGATGAATTGATAGATCCATCAAATGCATACTGCAGTGAATGTGATTATTTTGAAGATGTCGTTATATTACTTGAGGATGATCGCCATCTTTGTTTATGGTGCTTGAATATATCTGATGAAGTAAGTGAATGTGAATTTTGCGGTACAAAAGTTACTGGTGACACTGAAGATTCATATTTTAAAGGATGTGTAATGTGTGACGGATTTAAAATACCTGATGATTAAATAAATTAGAAATTACAAGTCTTTTATTCCAATTCCATAAATTATTTATAAGTCCCAATCTAACATCATACTCCCTTTGAAAAGCTATCAGACAATTAAATAAAGACTCATTGGGAGGTGATTTAAGTCAATTTATCTTTTATACTGCAAATTACATAAAATCCTATTCTTCGAAATTAACTTTATCTCAGTAACTACACTCAAATGAAGATTTTAGTAGCTCGTTGGGAAACTCGTCCAATTGAAGAAGCATTTTCTATGACAGTGGGACTCCCAAAAAGGAATGTGGGCGCTTTGGGGATTCCTACTGGCAGGTTTTACCCATTCGATAACGAGATTAAAAAGACCGTACTCAAGAAGTGCTCTTGTCAAATTTACCAATGAATACCAGAATATTCATTTTGTACTGTTCACGCCAATTACAGAGGAGAATTTCGACCATTCAAGAAAGTGAACCACTACGTATGATTTTGACTTGACATTTGTAAATTGTACCTATTAGTTTAATTTATGGATGAATTGAATGAAAAAAACATTGGTCTTTGGCATCTACTGGCAGCAAGCGTAGAAGATCTGGTTCTATCCTATTGGGACAATCTACTCGAATCTAAACATAATCTTGATAAATTTCGCGAACCAATAATGACTCTCAAGGGAATACAGCACTTTGAAAAGTCTTGGACGTATCGCAAGATCAACTATTGGGAGAGTCAGGGACTCATAAATCCTTCTCGTGTGAATGGAACATCGGGCTGGAGAAAATTCTCTCTCGTTGAGGTTGTACTTCTGAGAGTGATAGCCGATCTTAAAGGTCTTGGAATGTCCATTGAAGCCATTGACACGACTGTCTCCGACATGACTGACAAAGAATCAATTTTCAGTGGACCAGGAATGACGCCAATTGAGACTTTCCTGCTTATAGCTCTCTGCACTAAGCAACGAACCAGTCTTCTGGTTTTTATCAAGGGGCATGCACTATTCCATTTGACAGGATATATTTTGCAATGGATCAATGGTGTTGAGATGGCACATGATCGTTACATACATTTACCTTTCTCTAAGTATGTTTCGCAGGTATTTGAGGGTATCCAACCAGATAAGAAAGTTGACATACATGGAATGGAGTTTTTTGCCTGGCCAATATTAGACGGTAAGCTGCGTAAAGTAATGAATATTATTGAGAACGATAAATATGAGAAGATTGTTATCACTAAGAGTAACGGTGAAGTGAAGACGATAAAAACCGTGAGAAGAAGACGAGGAAAGTTCAAAAATAACTATCTAATTGACTTGATGCGTAAGAACGACGCCCGAAAGTTTACGATACATTTCCTCGATGGGCGCGAACTGGTTGTGACAGAAGAGGAAATGTGGAAACTATAGGTCTGCTCCGGCGGAGACTCATCCGCAGAAGGACCTATGTTAGTTGTTAATTGACTGATGGTGCCAGGAACTCACCTGGATCGGAGGATATGAAGATGATCAATAAACATGATTTCTCTGGAACAGTGTCGGATGTTGTTGGACCTACCGGATGCAACTGATGAAGAACTCGAAGATATTAGACAAGCTTTCTATACACTGGCAGAGTCTTTAACAAAAGAGTATATCAAAAAGAGAGTGAAACTACAGGAGATCTGTCACAATGGCAAAATGGAAGAACCAGTCAGGCAATAAACCGGCGAATGCGATTGTCTACTGCAGAGTATCTTCAAAGGAGCAGACTCATGGATACTCGTTGGAAAACCAGAAAGAAGCGTGTCATAGGTATGCGTTTGATAACAACTTAGTAGTCAAGCAGGTATTTCTAAATAAACATGGTGAATCAGCCAAGAATATGAACCGGCCAGCATTTAAGAATCTTCTTAATTATGTTACCAAGCATCATCATACAATTTCAACTCTCGTTATTTGGAAATTTGATAGATTGTCTCGTGATATGTCAGATTTTGCTCAGATTTTTAAGCTATTCGAGTCAGTTTGTATCAACGTTGTGTCTGTGACTGAACCTGTAGATAACACTTCCAACGGATTCGTACTAAAAAACATGCATAGTATGTTTGCACAGCTGGAGAATATAATTCGTAAGGAACGAACCGAAGCCGGAATGAAAAAGGCTATAGAGAATGGTCGTTGGGTGTGGAAGCCACCATTAGGCTACTGTATGGCACAAGACCAGTTCGGTCGCAGTATTCTTAAGCCAGATGAAAATGCTGAGATAGTACGCGAAGCTTTTGCAATGGCTTCAAAAGGTGTGTACACACAAAAAGATATCTGTCGACACCTTCGTCGCAAAACCAACTCTCTTTACGAGCAACGGCTCAACCGGATTTTGAGAAACTGGCTGTACGCTGGTTACATTGTAAGTAAGAAATGGCTTCAAGAGCCGGTGAAAGGAGTTCACGAACCACTTGTTTCAGAGGAAGTATTTTATCGAGTTCAGAAAATTCTACGGGGTAAAAGTCAACCTGTGAAATCCCACCGCAAGGACAATCCCGATTTTCCACTTCGCCGGTTCGTGATTTGTACTGAGTGTAATTCTGGCATAACCGGTAGTCGCTCGAAAGGACGAGGTGAGAAGCGGTACTCATACTATCATTGTGGTAACAGAGGGTGCGGTTTTGGGTCGGTCCCAACTCAACGCCTACATAACCAGTTTGAAAGACTCTTGTGTTCAGTAACACCGAAGGAAAAGACCTTGAGACTATTTGAGAATGTTCTGCGTGATGTCTGGCGCACCTGCCACTATGATGGGATTACAAAACAGAGGGGGCTGAAGCGTAAAATCTCTGAGTTAAAGAATCAGAGGCAACGAGCTCAGGAGTTACTCCTGAAGGGTACACTAAATGAAGTTGACTACAGTGAAATCGCAGAAAATTTGGCAAATAGAATCATTGATTTGCAAGCTGAGACCGCTGAACTCAATATCACTATCGACAATACAGATGACTGTGTCGGGTTTGCATTAAATTTCATGCGTGAGCCTTATCGATTTTGGTCTGAAACAGGATTAGAGAACAAGTTACGGTTCCAAAGCTTCGTTTTTCCAAAAGGATTAAAGTATTCCAAAGGTTCTTTTGGAAACACTGAAACCTCTATACTCTTCAATATCTTAGGGGGAAATTTGATTGATATATCAAATTTGGCGACCCCAACGGGAGTCGAACCCGTGTTTACGCCGTGAAAGGGCGTCGTCCTAACCACTAGACGATGGGGTCGCAATATCTTTTAGCGGCTCCTATTATACTCTTTTTTAACAGACTGTCAAGAAATTTCAACTTAAAATAAACTATAGAAATTCATCTAAATTTCCATAAAATCAGCATAATTTCATTATTTCTATAAATTCCTATATTAAGCAACATTCCAAAATAAACCAAAAACAGGATAAATTAAGGCATAATTCACAAAATAGGCCTAATTAACCCATTTATAGCCTAAAACCCTTGACAATCAACATTTTTGCTGTATTTTCCATTAGACAGACCATATTGTAATAACAACTGAATCGCCAATTTCAGGAAATAATGGGTCTTATCGTTTTTATATGAACTTGAAACAAAATTATCAAAATATTATGAGGTTTAGCATGTCAATTCGCTTCTCAGTTTTGCTGTCGCTTATTGTCCTTCTGGCAGTAATCCAGCCGGTACAGGCTCAAATCAGCAGGGAGGGCACTCCTCCTTCGTTCAGTAACTCCACCAAAAGCTCAATTTCTACTGTGGTGACTGCCGATGTTGATGCAACCGCTTTACTTGCTGAAGACGAACTTGAGACGGGCAAGGATGTCCCGCTAAGATTTGGATTCCCTTTTGATGTACGCTATGATTTGGAAAATTCTGGTCAATGGGAAGAATTGGCAAACGGCGACCGTATCTGGCGTTTGAGAATCGAATCCCCCGGCGCTTATTCGATCAATCTAATTTATGCTGCTTTCTGGCTTCCTGAAGGGGCGAAATTATTTGTTTATAACGAAGATCATTCTCATGTTATTGGTGCTTTCACCAGTGATAATAACAAGGATCATGGCCAATTTTCTACTCAGCCCGTTAAAGGCGAGGTCAGTATTCTGGAATATTACGAACCTGCCGAAGTAGCCGGTCGCGGTGTTATTGATATTGAACGTATAGTCCATGCTTACCGCAATATGTTTAGCTGGGATACTTTTAAAGGCGAAAAAGGATTTGGATCTTCCGGTTCCTGCAATAACAACGTCCGCTGTCCTGAAGGTGACCCCTGGGATAACCAGATCCGTTCAGTGGCAATGGTGATTTTATCAGGAGGATCTCGCTGGTGCAGCGGGGCAATGATCAATAATGTTCGTCAGGATTTAACCCCTTATTTCTTAACCGCAAATCATTGTCTGGGAAGTTCCAACACCTGGCTTTTCATGTTCAATTACGAAAGTCCATCATGCTCAAATATTGACGGCCCGACCTGGATGACAATTTCTGGTTCTTCACTTAAAGCAAGCAATTCATTTTCAGATGTTGGTTTGGTAGAACTTAGTTCCCAGCCACCAGAAACATTTAATGTCTATTATTCCGGTTGGTCTGCTATAAATACTGCTGCTGATAGTTGTATAGCAATCCATCATCCTGCCGGTGATATCAAAAAAATATCATTTGATTATAACTCCGTAACATCTACAAGTTACTTAAGTACTTCCACTGGTGATAACTCTCACTGGCGTGTCGGCCAATGGGAAGACGGCACCACCGAAGGCGGATCTTCCGGCTCACCTCTTTTAAATCGTGATGGACAAATTGTTGGGCAGCTTCATGGCGGATATGCTTCCTGCGCCAGCATCACTGCTGACTGGTATGGCAAGTTTTCAGAATCCTGGGATCATGGCAGTTCTGCATCTTCTCGTTTGAAAGATTGGCTCGATCCGGATAATACCGGTGCTACTGAACTTAATGGTAAAGATGCTGCCAGAACTTCGATCACACACACACCTCTTGAAGATACTCAGGATACTCTCAATGATTATGCTGTATATGCAGACATAACATCTTCAAATACATTAATAGCTGACTCCCTGCTTGTATATTATCAAATTTCATCGGTCTGGTACGAAGATACTATGGCTTATGTTTCCGGTGATGAATTTGTCGGCTATATCCCTGCTCAACAGGGTGGTACTGAAATTGATTATTATATTTATGCTACTGATAATGAAGGTCAGGCTGATACAACCGATACGTTTACTTTTAAAGTCCTTGATTATGGTGTAATTATCGATCCGGAATTCGATACTCTTAGTGGCCCCGCCAACAATGTTGTCTGGTATGAAATGACTGTGATAAATACCGGTGTATATGGTGACGACTACAGCTTAACTGTTGCAGGCAATAGCTGGACTACAGATATTTATGATGTTACCCAATCGTATACTATCAGCTCTACCGGAACATTAATAAGTAATCAGTCGTTTGATTTCCAGATTAGAGTCGAAATTCCTTCGAGTGCCTCAGGTGATTTTGATCTTGCTGAAATAACTGCTACATCAACAGGCAATGGTTCAGTATCAGCAACTGCGCAACTTAGAACAATTTCAGATGGTGAACCTCTGACAATTCCTTTCTTCGATGACTTCCCTACAACAACTATAGATCAGGGCATGTGGGTTTTAAATGCCACCTGTGAAAGTAATGGTGGAGGGATTGATGAACCTTCACCAGATTATAGTCTAAATCTTGATGGATATTCAACAGGGATGGATACGCTGGTTTCACAGATGATTGATCTCTCCCTGGAATCAAACGTGGTTGTTAATTATTTCTATCAACGAACCGGAACTGGCAACTCTACCGAAAACGGCGATGATCTCTTTATTGAATATTATAATTCAAGTTCTTCATGGGTGCTTATTAATCAACATTTGGGTAGTGGTGCTGATATGACAGTATTTGAAGAAGTCGAATTTTCATTACCTGGTGATGCCTATCATAATCAATTCCGCTTAAGAATTAGAAATCTCGGTTCATTAGGAACCTTTGATGATTGGTTTGTTGATGATATCTTTGTCGGTCGTGTTTCAGATTATGCTATGAGTCTGACTCCTGAATCTGCATCTTTGTATGATTATGCCGGTAACACTGTTTCATATCCAATGACCGTGCATAACACCGGACAGATTGACGATGACTATAACCTTACTGATTCAAGTCACTATTGGAATGTTGCTTTCTATGATGCTTCGGGATTGAGCCTGATCACTAATACCGGATTGATCCCATTTGGTGACTCTATTCAATTCGTTGTAAAGGTAACTGTTGATGGCGGAACCAATCCTGGTGTTATGGATACTGCTTTCATCTATGCGGAGTCTGTTAATGATCCCGGTCTGTTTGATGTCAGTCAGTTGACAACTGTTTCTTCCGGTTACACTGGTGGTTTCCCCTGGATAGAACCATTCCCGGCTGATACTTTCTATCATTTCAGATGGCTGGAAAATATAGGGGCAGAAGTTAACACACAAGGTGTGGCTGAACAATCAGCTCCATACTCAGCAAATCTTGATGGTGGCAATGACACTCTTTTATCCGAGACAATTGATCTCAGTGGTAAAGATTTTGTAATGCTTTCCTACTATTACCAACGCGGTGGCGGTGGTTCCAAGCCGGGTGATGGTGAAGATTTGTGGCTAGAGTACAAAAACAATCTTGATGGCTGGACACCTGTCGCCCATCATCTTGGATCTGGTGCTGCCATGACTACTTATGAATTAGTTTCAGTTGCTGTTTCTGAGAATGCTTACCATGCTGGTTTCCAGATAAGACTACGCTCAAATGGTTCAGCAGAATTTACCGATGACTGGTTTGTTGATGATATCCGGCTTGAATACCGTCCCTTCATCTCAGAAACTCATACCTTGTTAGATTATACTCTTGAGCAGGGTGATTCCAGTTCAGGACAGTTTACAATAGCTAATGCCGGCCCAGCTGATTTGAATTACAGCATTGTTCTTGATGAAACAACGGCTAAATCAGAAAAAATCCCGCCAACATGGATGACATTAACATCTTATGGTGGTACAATACCAGCAACTAATGCTGATACTATTGATCTAAAAGTACTTTCTGCGGCTTTGGATTCCGGTTCCTACACAGCGAATATTATAATATCAAGTAATGATCCTGATCAGAATCCGATTACTCTGCCCGTCACTCTAGATATAACAATAACTCCTCAATACATTTGCGGAGATGCTGACAATGATGGTTTAGGTCCTTTTGTATCAGATCTGACTTATTTGGTCAATTATGTCTTTAAAGGAGGTCCTCCACCACCAATTCCAGAATCTTCCAATGTTGATGGTGAACCAGGAATTTATGTCAGTGATTTGACATTCCTGGTTAATTATATCTTCAAAGGAGGACCGGCTCCGGTCTGCGAATAATCGTATAAGTACTCAATATATAACCGGATCAGTAAAAACTTCTTTGCTGATCCGGTTTTTACTATATATTATGGGTGTACTGATCGATAAGAGGTATAAGGATCATTCAAATTTGAGGTCATCATGAGGACTAAGTTTTTTCTGCTTTTTTTATTGTTGAGCTTTTTATTAGTGACAACCACGCAGGCTGAGGAACACTATTTCAAATTCAAAGTTGATTCCAAAAAGGAATTAGATAAAATAACAAAAATTATCTCGATAGATAATGTCGAAAATGGAATTGTCTATGCTTATGCCAATGACAAAGAGATGGACAATTTTCGTACATTAGGTTATGAAATTACCGAACTCCAGCATCCCGGGACATTGATTCAAGCAAAATCATCATCTGATCTCAAAGAAATAGCTGACTGGAATGTCTATCCCACATATAGCGCCTATGTTGCAATGATGAACAAATTCGAAATCGACTATCCGGGTCTGTGCGAGATTGTTAGTATCGGGACAACCAATGATGGTCGTGAATTATTGTTTGCAAAAATTTCTGATAATGTCAGTGTCGAGGAAGACGAACCGGAAGTTATGTACACATCTTCCATCCATGGTGATGAAACCACTGGATCAGTGCTAATGCTCCGCATGATTGATTCTTTGCTAAGTAATTATGGTGTTGTGGCAGAAATTACCGGTATGGTTGATAGTATGGAAATCTGGATAAATCCTTTTGCAAATCCTGATGGCAGCTACCGCAATGGAGATCCTAATGTATTATCCAGCCCTCAAAGGGGTAATGCCAATGGGGTTGACATGAATAGAAACTACATTGATCCCAAAGGCGGACCTCACCCGGATGGATATTCATGGCAAATGGAAACTGTTGCATTTATGAATTTTGCCGGACAGCATAATTTCGTCATCTCTGCTAACCATCATGGCGGCGCAGAAGTAGTCAATTATCCCTGGGATACCTGGGCTCGCCTTATTGTTGATGACAATTGGTGGGTTGATATTTCCCATCAGTTCGCAGATTCGGCACAAAAATACAGTCCATCGGGCTACATTGATGGTTTTAATGATGGCATCACTAATGGTTATGCCTGGTACTCTATCGAAGGTGGCCGACAGGATTATATGAACTACTTCCATGGCTGTCGCGAGGTTACCCTTGAAATTTCAAATACTAAATTTGTATCAGCATCTTCTCTACCAACATACTGGACATCTCTTCGCGTCTCATTATTCGATTGGCTTCGTCAGGCATTGTTCGGCTTCAGAGGTATTGTAACCGATGCGGTTACATCTTTACCTATTGATGCTCAGATAAATGTTTTAAGTTATGATCTTGAAATGGATAGTTCTTATGTCTATACCGATCGTGATGTTGGTGACTACCATAGAATGATCGAAGCCGGAACATATAATGTAGAATATTCCTCACCGGGTTATTTCCCCGATACTGTTTTTGGTATCTCTGTTGTTGATGGTACTGTTCAGGTTGTGGATGTACAACTTACTCCGCTACCAAATGAACCGGTACTTGTTTATGATGGGAATAATTCTGGCAAAGTTGATCCTGGTGATAACGTATCCATGAATATCACTCTGGAGAATCTTGGTGCTGGAAACGCCTACAACGTTGCAGGAATACTGACCTGCATTGATACTTTTATTACCATTACACAAAATACATCAACTTATCCTACTATTTCCGGTCTTGGTGGATCGGGATCATCACAGACAGCTTATGTCTTTGATGTCTCTGCTTCTACTCCCGAAGAATATGCTGTTCAATTTGTCGAACATCTTACTGCTGATGGCGGTTATGACGACAGTATCACCTTTACTATTATAGTTGGTAAGGTAATCGAAGATTTCGAGTCTGGTGATTTCACCTCTTATCCCTGGCAGATGAGCGGATCTCAGGCATGGCAGATTACTACTTCCAATGTTTATGAAGGAACCTACAGTGCAAAATCAGGTGGTATTTCCCATAATCAAACTTCGACTATGCAGGTGACTCTTGAGGATGTTCAACCTGGTAATATTTCATTCTTCTATAAAGTCTCGTCGGAAGAAAATTATGATTACCTCCGTTTCTATATTGATGGTGCTCAGAAAAATCAATGGTCCAATGAAGTTGGCTGGGCGGAAGCTACTTATCCTGTAACAGCCGGAACTCATACATTCAAATGGACCTATTCCAAAGACGGCAATACATCCGATGGCAGCGATTGTGGATGGGTTGATTTTATCTCTTTCCCTGATGTTAATAGCGACAGGGATAATGATGGGTACGACAACGATGTCGATAACTGCCCTGATACTTATAATCCTGGCCAGGAAGATACTGACTTCGATGGTTTTGGAGATTCCTGTGATAATTGTATTGATGTACCTAATGTTGATCAGTTGGATTCCGATTCTGATGGTATTGGTAATCAATGTGACAATTGCGATTTTATTCCTAACACACTACAAACTGATGCAGATAACGATAAAGTTGGCGATCCCTGTGATAACTGTCCCGATATATATAATCGTTTACAGGAAGATAATGACAGCGACGATGTTGGTAATGTCTGTGATAATTGCCCTGAAAATGCCAATACTACTCAGGATGATATCGACACCGATGAAGTTGGCGATGTCTGCGATAACTGCCCCAATGATGTCAACACAGAACAGGTAGATGGAGACTTTGATGATATTGGCGATGTCTGTGACAACTGTCCCGTAGATGTCAATACTGATCAAATCAATAATGACTCTGATGATTTAGGTGATGCCTGCGATAACTGCCCTGATAATACGAATTTTGGTCAGGATGATATCGATTCCGATTTGATTGGTGACTCCTGTGATAACTGTATAGATACTTACAATCCCGATCAACTTGATGCCAATGGCAATGATATCGGTGATGCCTGTGAGTTTGTCTGCGGCGATGTCAATGATGATGGTCAGGTTTTTGTATCAGATCTGGTATATCTGGTCAATTACGTATTCAAAGGTGGTCCTGCTCCGGTCAATCTGGAAGCAGCCAATGTTGATGGCCAGCCCGGTATTCTGGTAAGTGATCTTACTCTACTGGTAAATTACATCTTCAAAGGTGGTGCCGCACCAACATGTGAATAGATCGTAACATAAAATAATTTCTTATAACAGGTCTTGTTTTAACCGGCAAGGCCTGTTTTTTTTTATAACATATTGATTGTTGCCATAGAAGTCATTTAAGCTTTATATAAGTCATGGGAAATTCTGATAATAATAATATAGGTAATCTTCAGGAATGCGTCACCTGCCCCCGAAACTGTAAAGTGAACCGTGAGTCTAATAAACTTGGATTCTGTAAAACCGGTGTAAAAATATCTACCGGATCAATTTGTGCACATCGAGGCGAAGAACCTGTCATATCGGGACAGCATGGAATCTGTAATATCTTTTTTACCCATTGTAATATGCAATGCCTCTATTGCCAGAACTCTGACATCAGCCGCAACACTGGAAAAATTGTAGAAAACGAAATCAGCCTTAGTGAACTCGTTGATAAAATAGAAAAAAATCTGCAGCAAGGCTGCAAGTCAGTTGGGTTTGTTTCCCCTTCACATTATGTAGTACAAATGCTTGAAATTATTGAAGAGGTTAAAAAAAGAGGACATAACCCCGTATTTGTTTACAACACCAACAGCTACGACAAAAAAGAGACTATTGAAAAACTGGAAGGGATAATTGATGTCTATCTTCCCGATTTTAAATACATGGATGAACAACTTGGACGAAAACTTTCTAATACACCACTCTATCCCAAGTTTGCTATAGAAGCAATAGGAGAAATGTATCGACAGAAAGGTTCAGCTATTGTTCTTGATGATGAAGGATTAATTACTTCGGGGATCATAATACGACATCTGGTTCTCCCGGGTTATGTTGAAAACAGTATTGAAGTTTTAAGATACATTGCAAAAAATTTGTCAAACGAATGTTATATTTCATTGATGTCACAATACTACCCAACCCCTCGTGTTACAAATGAACCTTTTCTTAATCGAAGACTAAAACCAAGAGAATACGATGAAGTATTGGATGAGTTTGAAAAATTAGGATTTAAAAACGGATGGGTGCAGCACATGGATAGTGCCGATAACTATCGACCGGATTTCCTCCGCGACCACCCCTTCGAGTAGGTGGCGTAGCCACCTATTTTGTAATTTATCATTCGTTATTGATAGACTGAGAATGAGACAAAGGAGTATAATGCAGTTTAACATAATTATTTCGTTTCTGTTTATATGTTTAACATCATGTGGTGATACCGACAGTACGATTGTCATTGATTCGGTTGAATATGAAATCCCTGCCAAATGGGAAAGTGAAAAAATCGACTCTGCTCTAATTGCTGATCCGGAAACACTAAAACAATTGCCTCAAGAATTTACCTACGAAGAATATCGTATCTACCTGACCAAAGAGACTCGCGATGCTTTTGTAGAAATGGCTGAAGCTGCTAAAGGTGACTCAGTAATGTTAATTGCCGATTCGGGATACCGATCCGCAAATTTTCAAAAACGTATTATCAAAAGACGCATGGAACAGGGCGATAGTTTTGAGAAAATAATGCGCTTTGTGGCTCCCCCCGGTTACTCGCAGCATGAAACCGGAAGAGCTTTTGATCTTGTTCCAAGTGAAGTTGAATTTGCTAAAACAGAAATGTATGCATGGCTTAAGGAAAACGCTGCTAAATTCGGCTTTAAAGAGACCTATCCCTATGAAAAAGACAATCCCTCGCGCTGGGAACCCTGGCACTGGTATTATGTGGGAACTAAAAAGTAATGTCATACCTGCGAAGGCAGGTATCCATTTTTTGAATTCAAATCATACTGGAAATGACACAAAATAATAGTCAGGAGAACAGGGCTCCTGACCTACTCACTCACTTTGTGTGTTTATATTCGCTTAACTGACATTTTTGTTATAAACAAGTATCAGTTATCAATGCATCAGTAAACGTGGTGATTGAATTACTACTTTTTCTTCTTGTAAGAAGCTCGTCCGGTTTCTTTCCAGGTTTTACCACCATCCCAGGATTGTTCCATAATCCATTCAAATGACTTTTCAGTTTCATTGGAGGTAGACATACGCATGTCATATGCCTCACCCAGATATTTTTCATTACCAAAAAATACTGAGCCATTGTTTGCTCTGGTGCCGGTCATCAATGTAATTCTGGCTCCCATATTATCCATCCAGGTTGATTGCCATTTTTTATTCTCACGGTCATAAGTTTCAAATGCAAATCCATTAAATGGCATTCCCATCATTTCACTTCGAAAATCCATTTGCATAACGGCACCATCGAGAATGTAAGAATATGTACAGGTGCCTTTACTCGGTACCCAGCCTTGTGTGGTATCCATCAGCCATTCCATATCAGCTTCCCATTCGCCTACTAAAAAGGCAAGAGCTTTCATCTCTTCAGGCGGACCCATCGGAGGCATTTCTTCCTGAGCCATTGAAGCCATCGGCATAATAATTAAACAGGCGGCTATTAGTAAAAATAATTTCTTCATTGAGATATTCCTTTCTGATAAATATTTGGTTCGTGAGGTTTCCATTTATGAAAACAATACGAGTAAAATTTCGTTCCCGATAGTTATTTATTTATATTGAATATCACATTTTAAGGGTAATAAAAAAAGGCAGGATCACTATGGGATCCTGCCCTACAACACACCTTGCATGTTTTTTTCTATACTCTATCAAAGATGATTACTTTGTATCAACATCTCTACTTGGCTACAACGCTTTGCGGAAAATCACCTATCAGGTGCCCATTTCCCAGGAGGAGAGATAGATTTTCTGTTCTGGTGTTAATCGATCAATATTGATTCCCATTGATTTCAGTTTCAATGCTGCGATTTTCTGATCAATCTTTTCCGGGACAGTATAAACCTTATTTTCAAACTTCTTATAATTCTTAATCACAAATTCTGCTGCAAGTGCCTGGTTAGCAAATGACATATCCATAACCATCGCCGGATGTCCTTCAGCAGCAGTAAGATTTATCAGACGACCCTCGCCTAAAATAAATATCTTCTTTCCTTTTAGGACATACTCTTCAAGATGTTCTCTGATAATTCTTCTCTTTTTGGTCGCTTTGCCTAATGCTTCCAGATCAAGTTCAACATTAAAATGACCGGAGTTGCAGACAATGGCACCATCTTTCATTTTCTTGAAATGCTCCATCCGGATAACATGAATATCACCTGTTACAGTAATAAAGAGATCGCCCAAGGAAGCAGCTTTTGACATTGGCATAACAGAATAGCCATCCATCGCCGCTTCGATAGCTTTGACCGGATCAACTTCGGTGATTACAACATGCGCACCCATTCCTTTTGCACGAACCGCTAATCCGCGTCCACACCAGCCATAGCCAGCAATGACCACAGTTGAACCAGCGATTAGCATATTAGTTGCTCTGAGGATACCATCAATTGTTGATTGACCGGTTCCATAACGATTGTCAAAGAAATGTTTAGTTTTGGAGTCGTTCACGGCTATAACAGGAAACAATAATTTATTGTCTTTAGCCATTGCTTTGAGGCGGATAACGCCGGTTGTAGTCTCTTCGGTTCCAGCCAGCACGCCTTTGATTAGTTCTTTGCGTTTACTGTGGAGTGTGGAAACCAGATCGGCTCCATCATCCATAGTTATATGCGGTTTGAAATCAAGCGACTGGTGGATATGCTTATAATATGTTTTTGTATTTTCACCGTGAATAGCAAATACTGAGATTCCATAATCCTTAACCAATGATGCAGCTGTTTCATCCTGTGTTGAAAGAGGATTGGAGGCACACAAAGCAACATTAGCACCACCAGCTTTGAGAGTACGCATCAGGTTGGCAGTTTCAGTTGTTACATGCAGACAACATGCTAAATTAATGCCACGAAGCGGCTTTTCTTTTTTGAAGCGTTCCCGAATCAGACGGGTGACAGGCATATTGCGTTCTGCCCATTCAATTTTACTTATGCCTTTTTTAGCCAGGCGAAGATCTTTAATATCTCTTTTTATTGCCATGATTTATGCATCCTTTAAAAGCTTTTTAGCCATATTTGTTTTTTCCCAGGTAAATTCTTTTTCATCGCGTCCAAAATGTCCATAAGCAGCAGTCTTGGCATAGATAGGACGAATAAGATTCAGTGTCTTAATAATCCCTTTTGGTGTCAGGTCAAAATGCTTGCTAATTAATTTCTCAATTCTCTCTTCAGGAATTTTATTAGACTTATCAGTAAAAACCATCAATGAAACCGGTTTTGCAATGCCAATTGCATAAGCAAGTTGTATCGTACATTTATCAGCCAACCCGGATGCCACGACATTTTTGGCAATATATCGAGCCATATATGCGGCTGACCGGTCAACTTTGGTAGGATCTTTTCCGGAGAAAGCACCACCGCCATGTGCCGCCATACCTCCGTAGGTATCGACAATAATTTTACGCCCAGTCATCCCGGTATCTGATTTTGGTCCACCAATGACAAACTTCCCGGTCGGGTTGACATAGAATTTTGTATTTTTATCAATCATCCTTTTTGGAATAATTGGCAGAACGACTTTTTCAATTATTTCATCGCGTGATTTTTTGGTAATCTTTTTACCAGTTCTGTCCAGAATATCTTCGGTATGCTGGGTGGAGATTACTACCGCATCAACTCTTTTTGGTTTGCCATTTATATATTCAATTGTGACTTGAGATTTTCCATCAGGACCAAGATAAGGCAGCTTATTTGATTTGCGAACATTTGCCAATTTTCGGCATAATTTGTGAGAAAGCATTATTGGCATCGGCATCAACTCTTTGGTTTCCCGACAGGCATAGCCAGACATAAGACCCTGATCGCCAGCTCCACCGGTATCCACTCCCTGAGCAATGTCAGGCGACTGCGAGCCAATTGCATTTAAAACAGAACAGGCATCATAGGAGAAGCCATAGCGAGGATCGGTATAACCTATTTCCTTGATAACTTCGCGTACTAATCTGTCAATATTAACATATGCTTTAGTGGTTATCTCGCCGCCAACAATGACCAACCCCACCGTAACAAATGTTTCGCAGGCTACTCTTCCCTTTTTGTCTTTTTGTAAAACCCTGTCAAGCACGCTGTCTGAAATCTGATCACAAATTTTATCAGGATGTCCCTCTGTGACCGATTCCGATGAAAACAGGAATTTATTTTCTGACATAAAAAATGCTCCTATATGAAATTAAAACTTCAAATCTATTTAAAAACTAAGTATTCGTAATTTCTGTTTTTTCACCAACATTTACAACTTTTTTCACTCCATTTATTTTCGACCAATTCCCAACCATGGAATCTTTTAATTCTGAATCCTTAATTGCAGCATGGTGCCCAATAATACTATTGGAAATCTTAGAATCCATAACTATGGTATCATTACCAACAGATACGCAGGGACCAATTGTGGAATTTGTAATTTGTGCTGAAGGAGAGATATGAACTGGCGGAATAATATTCGTTCCGCTAATATCCACTGAATGAGAATTTTTACTTAAAATATGACAGCTGGTATTAAGCATTGTCTCTTTTTTGCCACAATCATACCATCCCTGCACATTATGAGACACAAATTTTGTCCCTTGTGAAATCATGTTTTGAAGAGCATCTGTCAGTTGAATTTCCCCGCTGGTAGTTTTGCCGGAGTTGATTAAATTTTTTAATGAATCTTTCAGAAAAGCAGAATCCTTAAAATAATACAAACCTATTAAGGCCAGATTTGATTTTGGGTTTTCCGGTTTTTCCTCAAGTCCAGCCACAAAACCATCCTTGATTTCAGCAATTCCAAAACGATGCGGATCATCCACTTCTCTGACACCCAGGACATTGTTCCCTTTTTCTATAACCTGATGAAAATCACATTCAACAATTGTATCTCCAAGAATAATCATAGTGGGTTCATTAGTTACCTGTTCCAATGCAAGATGCACGGCATATCCCAATCCCAACAGTTTTGATTGGGGGACAAAGCTGGTTTTAACTGAATATTTATTTCTGACATAGTCAATTATCATCTCCCCTTTATGACCAATGACAAATATGAATTCTTCTGGTTCAAGCTTCTGCAGGGGTTCTATAACATAATCCAATACCGGCTTATTGGCAATTTCCAACAGGGGTTTGGGGGTGGTCAATGTATGCGGCTGCAGTCTGGTACCAGCTCCGGCAACCGGGATGATTATTTTCATTGTATATCCATTTTCACAATTATCTTTATAAAACAGATTGCAATATATATATCAATTATAAAATAATAAACAACTATCAGCCTATTAGCATAAAAAAATGATTATAAGGAATAACTACTATAGATTAGAAAAGTTCAGAAAATGTACCCAGCCAGTCCTCTATCAGGAACTGGACCCGCCCAATCAACAGCGACACACGACCCATCACGGTATATCCAAAATGTGCGCCAAAAGAAATCATAATAAACCATATACCTACTTTGGCGGTAACTCCCAATACACCAGTGTGTTCTTTTGAGAAATAAAAATAAATTAGAGTAGAGATAACCCCAATCAGAACCAGGATCGTCAGAACGTACATTATTGAAACTTGCTTAACTTCAAAACCGAGATCATATGTCCCGGTTGAAAAAGTAGTGTCGGGCATAAATGTATAATTGGCTGTAAATGAGCCATCACCGTTATCAACTATTATAATCCCATTTTCTCCGTGTGGCTGGGCATCAATTAAGACAGTCTCACTTAAATCCTGTTGATTTCTTATAGTCAAAGAAACCACCAGATCATCAAGATCAGCTTCGGTAGAATCATCAAATGTTGATGATAGAACAACAGGCACACCATACCTGACAGTGTAATCAGGAGGTTCAAAGGTTAAAATAGTTGTGTCAGTATGGGTAGTATCAGTTATTGTTGAGTCAGCATTTGTCAATTCTAATGTTGATTTTCTTTCAAAATCAACTATTTCAAGACTGCCAATATATTTTGAAAAATCTTTGTCTTGTACAGTTTGACGGCTTTCCCTTGGTTTCATTGTATCCTGCATTTGCGGTAAAACCAGGCCGTGCAATTGAGAAACCAAAAATATTCCAGCCGCAGTTCCCATAAAAAATGCTAATGAGACCCGTGATACCCAGGAAAACTTAGGGAAGAATCTTGTAAACATCAGGAACCCAAGAATACCTGGTATAATCAGCCAATATTTGCCATTGTTGAACATTGGAATATATAATTGCTGAACAATTACGGTATCCCAAATCAAACCGACATAGTAACCGGCAGACAGACCGGCAAAGATATGTTCAACCAGTTTATAAATTGGATTATCTTTATAGAGGAATGAGAGCAACGCTAACGTAACGAAAGCCATGATCCAGATATGTAATATCTCTATCCAGCTCATATCGTTGCCTCGCGTTTTCTGGATCTACTTAAGAAAAAGCCAATATTACCAATTATCACTAAAAATATTATCAATAGATGAACTAATGATTGGGCTTTCATTCCGTCCACACCGTTAGCTTTTTTATCTAATAATATCTCATACTCCGCAGCACCCTTCATACCGCCTAATAAACCGACAAATTGTCCAGAACTGACAAAAGCATAATATTTAGGAGCACTGACTGCAGTTGTACCACAACCCATCGGTAAACCATATTGGGCATTTACAATTGAGACCCAATAGTCAGCTGTAGCATTATCGGCTACTTCAAATAGGAATTCAACATCGTCATAATTATGGACATTCTGCATCAAAGGTAGTTCTGGGAGTGGTGTTCCGGAATTATCGGTCGGGAAAATTGATTCAATCGAGGTCCCCATACCCGACATTACCGCCACATAGTTGGCTTTGTAGCCCAAATTGACAAAATCTACACCATAAACTTTGTTATATTCTTCAGCCATCATCCGAGTTACCCGCTCAGCCATTGATGGCCCCCCAAGTGGGATATTGCTGAGTGTAATTACCTTGCAATTTTTCCTGAAGAAATGATGCAAAGCAGCAATTGTCATTGGTTCGCATTCTGCAATAGTCGAGGGATAATAATCAAAAACAAGAAACACAACAGAGGAATCAGGAAGTGCCTCTACTGCATCAAATAAACTTTGTGATTCAGGTGTAATTGAGATTTCAAAATCTGCAGGAACAATAAACGGAATAATCACCATTATGCCTACCAAAAGGTAGACCCAGCGGCGATCCATTTTTTCCATTTTTTCCCAAATAGTCACAATCTTAACCCTTACCCATATAGGTTCGTTCGATACCAAGAATAATACGCAGCGACATTGATGCCGCCCCTAATGCTGCTCCAATAATAATTCCGCGCTGAACAGCCATGTTGGCACCATTCATAACATATGTATTCAAAAATGTTGGAATATCACCGGGGAATAAATTCAAAAATGCTTCACCCATCGGCACGCGCCAAAGCATGACCATTGTTGCTGTTAAGAGCAATATTGTCGATTCAGCCGTTCTGGCTCTGAAAGCTCGGTAGGCTGCCGAGGCAATATAAAACGCCAATGTCGCAAACATCGTTGCCTGCATTGGTAAATTTAAATATAAAAACAGCCAGTCATAAATAGAACCATCACCACGACCAAAGAGGGGATGCCATGAACTTGGAATAACTGACGGGATAGCCATTGCAAAAATCGAAATAAGAGTGACTAATTTATAAAACCAGCCCGGTTTGCGTTGTTTTACAGCAGCATAGTTGACTCTGGTAATTGATACCACACCCAGTAGCAGTGTAAATCCACCGACAATTGTAAGCCATATTTTTAATTCCTGTGACAGCCCGCCAATAAAGGTACTTTCATCAAAGAAAAATGAAATAACCATTATTATTCCGGCTAAAAAGGCTACTACTACAGGAATAGTGGTTCTCATATTAAATCAAACTCATCATTATTACAGGCTCTCAAACAAATCAAAATACCAGTCTCCTGAATCGGTAAGGACCAAAATAAATCCCAGGATAATGGCAATTATTATCAACATTTTAATAAAATCCTGACCCTTTAAACCACCCAGCATTATTGGCTCATGCGATAAATAGGCCGAAGCGGCATAAAGCTCTTCGCCCATCAGAGTATAATCGCAGGCGGCAATAAAAAATGGCAACTGTTCTGGTCTGGCAGTTCCGGCAATCTGGATCGATCCGGCTGCATTTCCAGTTTCGGCCAATAAAAGGGATTCAGCGAAAAACGCCCCCATATAAATATTGGTGGCCGGACGCTCGCGCATCATATATCCGTTAACATTGGCTGTGAATGCAAACTGTTCACCAGCTACATATCGAACAATATCTTTATTGTATGAATCTTTTTTCCCTACTTCAATATAAGCCTGCTCAACCACTTCCTGCCCTGCTGCTAAAACCAACGGATAACGTACCGGAACATTAAGAGGAGTATCGTATTGAGCGGTGATTTTTGCTACTCGGCCTAAAATAGAAATACCGGCGATTGTCTCAATCTCATCAAGCTCTGCGATCCCAGGAATAAACAAAACCGGACGACCCATTTCGGTAGCACGACCGACAGCCTCTTCGACAGCATCCAGACCGGGGATTTTTCTGATAAATAACGGTTTGCCTTGTCTGGCCCATTTGGTGTATAAGAGAATTGCAGTGGAGAAGACCAGCACCAAAACCATCGCATTGATACGGTCATAACGGAAAAACCGTTCTGACTCTTGCGCAACTGCCGGCAGGCAGTCTAATAGTACATATATCAGGGTAACTAAAGTTAGCGTCAAACGACGTTGTATCTTATTTATTGGCACAGGGGAATATACGATATCCTTTCCATTTGTCAATTGCCATTAAGACGTTATTTGTGGGGTTTTGTTTAAGGAAATTTTGTAGTCAATATTCATAATTAATTTTGCGTAACATTTCATTTTTTCTATTATCTTTTGAAAATCCAAAGACAACTCTTAAACTAATTGTATTTCCAGACAAATCTGTCCCACCATCAGTATTATAATCAACAATATTATATCTAATCTGAAAATTGAGGTTTGTGTTACTATAATCCCTTAAATAATACTTATATCCTATTCCAAAATTAATATTTAAACAATTATACGTTTCGCCCTCTTCACCATCATCATTTGTAACTGTAAATCCTTCTCCTCCAATACCTGCTAACAAATCAAATTCATGATGCATATTTCTAAAAAATCTTTTTCCGAACTCCGCTCCATAATATAATCCATGGAAATCATTTGTTTCAATTAAGCTATCCTTATAATTAACGATATATTGTTCTTTTGAATCGCCCATTTTATACATCACCGTAAGATCAAATAAATATGAATTCCAGTAAAAGCCCATACCAATGCCTATTGATGGGTGGTTACCTATCAATTTATTATTTCCAAGAGGTGCCCAATAACCTGTAGAAAAACTATAGTACATCTCACTGGTATTTAGAATATCAGCTATAAATTCATTATAATATCTTTTTAAATCAGTATTATTATATTTATCCTCTTTAATTTCTTTGAAAAAAGAAAGGTCATGTGAACTATATAACCAGGCTAACAACTTTTCAATTTCTGTCAAAGATTCAGTTTGTAAAATTTCATCAGCCAACTCTTTAGTGAAATTATCATATTGATCTACAAATTCTCTTTCGAAATTACTGTATCGCCAATCCCACCTGCTTTTATCTTTATACTCTAGTATATATAATATTATATCTTCACCATACATTGTTTCAGTAAATGAACCTTCATATATTGAAAATAGAATTTTTATTCTAATTATTTCTTCAAATGACTGGCAATGATTTTCCCAATAATCCAGAAATATCAAAAATGAATCTATTTTGTTTTGATGAAAATATTTAGGAATAAGTTCAAAACAATTCAATGTAACATCACTACAGTAAATGTTTTTTGTTGTCATAATACTATCAATGGCATCTTCATCATAAGCAAAGCCGGATGAGCATAATATTAGTAAGCAAAAAAGAAATGTAACAAACTTCATTTATTCTTTCTGAAATTAAGATGTACCCTTCATCACTCTACATAATAGACGGTTTTACCTATGTCAATTGATTAAAAATTACACTGATTATAAAAAAATTAAAAAGGCAGGATCACTATGGGATCCTGCCCTACAAATAACTTATTCATTAAATAAAAGTGGCAAGGCCACAAAATTACACTAAGTGTACTATTCGAGGAGGAGCACTTCCAGTTCGTCAACCAGATCAGAGAACAGAGCAATTGTACGATCAACCGGTTCGGTTGAAGTGACATCAACTCCGGCATCTTTTAAAATATCAATCGGGTATTTTGAAGTCCCGGTAGAAAGGAAGTTAATATATGTATCCATATACTTGGGATCTTCAAGAATCCTCTGTGACATCATCTGAGCTGCAGCATAACTGGTAGCGTATTTGTATACGTAGTATTGACGATAGAAATGACCAATTCGCATACAACCCATATCATTGATAGAATCCAATACTAACTCAGGTCCCCAGTATTTCTGGTAAATACCGCGATAGATTTTACGCATCTGATCAGCAGACAGTGCTCCGCCTTCTTCAATAATTTCGTGAGTGGCAATCTCAAATTCAGAGAACATAACCTGGGTATAAAATGTCCCCATAATCTGTTCAATATAATAATTCAAAAGAGCAACTTTTTCCATCTTATCAGTCGAATTCTCAAGCCAGTATTTCATCAAAACTGCTTCGTTGAGAGTAGATGAAACTTCAGCTACAAACAAAGTATTATTTCCATAGACAAATGGTTCATTCTTATGGGTGTAATAACTGTGCATAGCATGACCCATCTCATGGGCAATGGTAAATACTGAGTTAAGAGTATTATTATGATTCAAAAGAATAAAAGGATGTGTGGAATAGGTTCCCCACTGATAAGCTCCTGATCCTTTGCCTTCAGATTCATAAACATCAATCCAGCGAGAATCAAAACCATCTTTCATTACTGATAGATATTCGTCACCCATCGGCTTGAGGCCTTTCAATACCAACTCTTTGGCTTTTTCATAGGGATACTCTTTACGAGCTTCCGGAACCAATGGAATAGAAAGATCATAATTATAAAGAGTGTCGTAACCGAGAACTCTTTTTCTAATAGAGGTAAGTTTGTGTAGCGGAGCCAAATTATTATTTACCGCTTTCACAAGACTATGGAAAACATCCTCTGGAATGTTATCGGCATCGAGTCCCATATCAAGACAGCTTTCATATCCCCGAGCCTTCATATAGAAATAATCTTTTTTGATCGATGAAGCCAGCGTTGCGGCCAGAGTATTTATTCTTTTCAGGTAGGCAGTGTTATAGGCGTGGTTAGCATTTTTACGAACTTCGCGGCTGGCGGTTTCCAATAAATTATAATAACGCTGTTTGGTGAGCTGGATCTCTTCACCATCGTCATCAATAATGGTACCATAATCCATATCAGCATCATCAATCATTGAAAATATCTGTGATGGCGCAGAAGTCACCGGTGAAGATAAGGCAAGAATCGCTTCTTCTTTTTCAGAAAGAACATGCTCTTGCTGACGAATCTGATTTTCAAAATAGAAACGATACATATCAAGTTCTATATTTGAGTTTAAAAATCCCAACAATTTATCATTTGGAATTGCAAGTATCTCCGGTTCGATATAAGACATATAATTGCTCATTCGCGACCATAAGCCCTGCATCCTTTGGGTCATTTCCTGATACTTGCTCTCGCGGTTGTCTTCATCAAGTTTCATATAACCATAAACCCAGAGATTGTGCTCAATTAATTCCAGGCTGTCTCTAAGTTGGAAACATTTCAAAATATTATCTGATGATTCAGCCAGCTTGCCTTTATACTGTGCCAGACGTTCTATATTTTCATCAAGGAATGTAAAGTCAGCTTCCCAGGCTTCTTCGGTTGGATAAATATCTTCCAATTTCCATTTGTACTTGTCTTCAATATCAGCTCTCTGTGGAATTGCTTTAGCAGCTCCATAAGCAGAAACCGAAAGCAATAAGATTGCTACCAGAAAATAACTGATAATTTTACTTGAACCGTTTTTCATTTCTGTCCTTTCTTAGTTGTATTAAACATACTTAGCTTGCAAATATATACAGAATATCATATATGTACACTGATATTTATTATATAATGAGGGATTAAAATGTTTACACTTGATATGAAAGTAAGACTGCACGACGCTGATGCTGCCGGAGTTCTTTTCTTTGCCAATTATTTTAAATTTGCCCATGATGCTTATGAACAGTTCATGGAATCAATTGGTTTTAATTTCAGGGACATGATCGAAAAATCCTCATACGTGGTCCTAATTGTAAATGCCAAATCAGATTTTCATAAATCTATGTACGCAGGTGATATAATCAAGGTTTCAATCAAAACCAAAAAGATCGGACATACGTCGTATGTTTTGAGTTATGAACTTACCAATGGTAATGGTGAAAAAACTGCTACAGTTACTACAACTCATGTCGCGGTTGATAAAAAAAGTAAAAAACCGACTACTCTACCTGAAAAATTGGTCGAGGAACTTAAGAAGATCGCTTAGCGTTATTTATATCCTCAGCTATCTCCCGAAGTTTCTCCCTGTTGTATTTAATTCCCCCCTGCTTGTATTCATCTTTTAATTCATAAAAGGCAATCGGAATCATATAACCGGGTAAGCTACCTCGTATCGATTTTTCTATCTCCATCGATTCAATTTTTCTCGATGATTTCAAAAACGCAACCGGTATTTGTCCAAATTCAGGATCATCTTTCGCTACCACTATTGCCTCTTCGATACCCTCTAAAAGCGACAAGGTCGCCTCTATTGTTTCGGGGTGAATATTCTCACCACCTGAGATAAACATGTTGTCTTTTCTACCGGATACTATCAGGTATCCCATTTCATCTATGCTACCCATATCCCCCGTATGAAAATAGCCATTATTGTCAAAAGGTACTTCAATATCTTTACTATTAAAATATCCCTTAAAAAGAGTTTCACCGGAAACAAGAATCTCACCATCTTTTGATAGTTTAATTTTCCGATGGTTTAATAATTTACCCGAAGTTTTAAGCAACTCAATATCAGCATTTGGTGGGGTTGTTGTCACCTGTGATGCCATCTCTGTTAAGCCATAGGTTGTATGGATTGGCAATCCAGCATTAATAGCTCTATCTATCAGATCTGAAGGAATCCTTCCCCCTCCAATCAAAAGAGCATTAAGAGTTTTTTTGATTTCTGATAATGACTCCGAGTTTAAAAGTCGATAAAGTTGAGTCGCCACCAATGAACAATGCGATACCTTGTTACCTATTATTGTATCTTCTATTTTTTCATTTTTGTCCTGAATTACCAAAGCAGCACCAGCAAGAATAGTACGAAATAATATCCCCAAACCACCTACATGAAAAAATGGCAATGTTACTGCCCACCTATCCCCCTGTTGCAATTGTATATTTTCGTTAGAGCCTTTTGCATTGTAGTAATGATTCCCAAATGTGTGCAGAGCACCCTTCGGGTGTCCGGAAGATCCTGAAGTAAAAATAATCGTAGCGTCCTGATCCAAAGAAATTTGCGATTCATATTCTTGATATTCAATTTCATCAATCTCGCCAATAATTGTATCTAAGTTAAATTTTGGAATACTAAGTTTAGAAGATGACAAATCTTCACTCTCATCAATTATAAGATGGGAAACAGAAATCTCTTCTAATAAAACAGTCAACGACTGCTCCGGCATTCTGTAATTCAATGGAACAGCCATAGCTCCAACTCGAAATAAGGCAAATAACAAAACTGGATACTCAATACAATTTTCAGCAAGTATTGCTACCCTGTCATTTTTTCTAATATTGTTATTAGATAACCATTGTGAAGTTTTATTAACTAATTGATCAAATTCAAAATAAGTAATCTTTTTGTCCGGACTGATTAATGCAACTTTGTTACTATATTTTCCAGCAGCCTTTCTAACGGGACAAATTATATCAGACAAGGATAATCTCCTCAATACATGAGGATTCTAAATTTAATTTCGGGTTTACAAATGTAGTAAAATCAATCCGACCCGATTTAATTTCAAGTGGAGATTTCAACGTGTCTTCAGTAAACCATTCAATAGTATCCAACCCTGCTTTAGCATTTAGTCCTGAAGCTATCTCAGCTAAAGCAGACAGTCCAATACTTGATTCAAATGATGAACTTATAACAGTTTTCATCCCAAGGCTCTCAGCCTTTTTATTAAACTCGATTGTCTTCACAAACCCAAGAATTGTCGGTTTTAAAATCAATGTTGTAACACTGGGAATAGGTTCCAGAGATTCATGCGAGATTGTATTAAGGCTTTCATCAAGAGCAATTGGGACTTTAAATTTGCTTTTATTGCATAACTGTAATATACCCAAATAGTCTTTAACAGGTTCCTCGATGTACATAATTTTTATGTCGCTAATTTGCTCGCTAAAGGAGATAGCCTCTTCAACACCCCAGGCACGATTAGCATCCAACACCAACGAAGTTGGTTTTTTTATTATTTCATTTATCTTCAAAACGAGCTTAACATCATCTTCTAAACTCTGTCGTCCAACTTTGAGTTTAAATGTTTTAAAGCCCCGAGAGATTTTATTTTCTATCATCTCAAAAATTTCATCATAACTTCCAGCAATAAGAGCATTGATATCGATTGCATCGGAAGCGTCCATTGATAATATTTTTCTTACAGGTTCAACTTTTATTTTTGACATCAGATTTAAAATTGCTGTGCATAATCCAAACTCAACCGAAGGATGCAGCCTGGCATCTTTGGCGTGTTCAAGCATCGTCTCTATAAGAGGAGAATTTTGTAATCCGGATATTACTGTATCTAATGGAATTCTTTTTAAAGATTGAACGATTTGTTCTTCCGCCTGATCAATTGTCTCCCTGCTGAAACCAGGTAAAGGTGCAATTTCACCAAGTGATAATATTTCATTATTATTACATAGTGCTAAAATCAATCCCTCTCTAAATGTGACAGTACCACTTTTATTAATAGCCTTTTTTAGAGGTAACTTATAACGAAACAATTTTGTCTGGACATTTATCATATCAACCAGCCCATAGAAAATAATACTGAGTAAAGCAGCAAAAGCTTTCCGGTGGAAGCGAGAACATTATTTAATTCCCGTCCTTTTACAGTATATACTTTTTTAATCAGAGGAACCGCAACTATCATCGTCAAAAGTGATGCCAACAAATAGTATTTATCTGGCATGAGAAATACTATCAATAATGAAATGAGTATCCCTATGACAACACAGACGGTGTATTGAAGGCGAGCATAAGCTGCCCCGAATCTTACCGCTAAAGTTTTTTTACCGACTCTTTTATCGTTTACAATATCTCTCAAATTGTTAACAGTAAGAATTGCTACTGAAAATAAACCTGGTGACAATCCGGCTAACAGTACAATATAATTTATATCTAATGTCTGGACATAATACGTCCCCCCGACAGCGACCGGACCAAAAAAGATCAAAACAAAAATATCAGCCAGTCCGTTATACCCTAGCGGGTAAGGCCCGCCGGTATATAAAATACCAAACATAATCGAACTTAAACCAATTATAACTATAGGCCAGCCACCCCTATACACTAAATATATACCCACAATAAGCGCCAGGAAAAAGACAAAATATGTGGCTTTTTTCATTGTGGAAGGTGTCACCATTCCTGATTGCGTTACTCTGGTAGGACCAAGACGATCCCCTTCATCGGCTCCTTTTTTATAGTCATAATAATCGTTGGCAAAGTTGGTCCCTATCTGAATTAAGAGAGCACCGATCACTGCAGCCACACATGATAATAAATGAAACCCGCCAAACTTATAAGCCATAGCAGTTCCTATCAGCACCGGAGCAATTGCCGCCGGTAAAGTTTTAGGACGGGATGCTAACATCCATATTTTTAAATTAGATCCAGACATCATTCATTTTTAATAAAAGTAGCAAAACTACTGGCTACGCCAGCTGGCTAGGGCTGTCTGGGGAATTTTGAGAAGTCAGGCTTCCGTTTTTCAACAAAGGCATTGCGGCCTTCCTGTCCTTCCTCGGTCATGTAATATAACATCGTTGCATTCCCGGCCAGTTCCTGCAATCCGGCTTGTCCGTCACAGTCGGCATTTAACGCCGCCTTCAGACAACGGATCGCCATAGGTGAATTGGCCAAAATTTCCCGACACCATTTCACTGTTTCATCTTCCAAATTATCATAGGGAACAACCGTATTGACCAAGCCCATCTCCAAAGCCTGTCTGGCATCATACTGGCGACATAGGAACCAAATTTCCCTGGCCTTTTTCTGTCCAACTATACGAGCCATATAGCTGGCTCCGTAACCGCCATCGAACGAACCAACCCTGGGACCGGTCTGACCGAATATTGCATTTTCTGCTGCTATAGTAAGATCACACATCAGATGCAGAACATGACCACCGCCAATAGCATACCCGGCGACCATGGCAATAATAGGTTTTGGGCAAGTACGAATCTGTCTTTGAAAATCAAGAACATTGAGACGATTCACTCCATCGCTGTCAGTATATCCCGAATCACCTCGAATTTTCTGATCACCGCCAGAACAAAATGCCTTCTCTCCCATCCCGGTAAGAACTATAACACCAATTTCGGGATCGTCTTTGGCATCGGCCATTGCTTGCCCCATTTCAAAAACAGTCACCGGTCGAAAGGCATTACGAACTTCAGGACGATTAATTGTAATTTTGGCAATTCCCTCAGCTTTATGAAAGAGTATATCTTTAAATTTTTTGGCTTCCTGCCATTTTATCTTATCCATTAAAACCTCTATCTAATTTTAAAAAATTCATAACGGTTAATAAAAATACCTCCGGTACATCAAAATGAACATTATGACCTGCATCGGTAATAATGTTCAAATTAGCACTCGGAATCATAACTGCCATCTCTTTTGCTATCTCTTTGAATTTAACATCCAATTCTCCGGCAATCAACAGAGTAGGGTTATTTATTTTTTTGAGTTCTCTCCATAATGAAGGCTGCACGCCAGTTCCCATATTCAACAACGATAAGGCATAACCCTCTTTATTGTTCCTGCGAGTCTCAATCAATTGTTTCAATTTAGTTTCATCCCGTCTCAAAGAGGCAAACAATGGCTGACGATACCAGGCTTCAATAAAATTTTCAAAATCAGTTTCCAAAATTTTCTTAGCTAATTTTTTATCCTGCTCAATCCGATCTGTTCGTTCACTTTTTGATTTTAATCCAGGAGATGTCGATTCCAATATTATCTTATTAAAATATTCGGGAAAGTTGATAGCCAAATATAATCCCAGCCTTCCCCCCATCGAATAAGCGATCAAATCAACTTTGTTGATTTTCTTTTGTTTTAAAAAATCGATGATACACTCGGCAGTCTTTTCCATACTATAAAGTTCATCAGTCCCATTGACAATAGTCTCCCCATGACCGGGAAGATCCACTGCAATGCAACGAAAATCATTCTCGATAATAGTGGCTATGCCACCAAAGTCATTTGATGACCCCATAAATCCATGAAGCATCAGCACCGGGGGTGCTTGTTTATCACCTGATTCTAAATAATTAAATTTTATATAATGCTCAGACACTGAGTCTTCTCTCATTAATAATATTATTTAATTACAACTTCTATGAGATTTGATTTCCCTGATTTTTGTGCAAAATTATAACGTTCAGTAAATTCATCAAGAGTAGAGGGGTTCATATATACCACACCAAACTGCACAGCTATTTTCTCAAAGGTCATGCCATGAGGTGTTATCCAGTATTTTTCAAAAACATCTTTCTGTTTAGAAATAGGAAGATGTTTGAAAATCCCGCCGCCATTATTATTGAGAACAACAATTGTAACTGGATAATCCGATTCTTTGAGTAATGCCAATGAATTCAAATCATGAAGAAATGATAGATCACCTATGAGAAGAGTAGCAGGTTTACATAATCCGGTTGACCAACCCATAGTAGTGGCAATGCCACCGTCGATACCGCTGGCACCGCGATTGAATCCAATAGGTACTACAGGAGATTCCGGATCCATATATTTATCCATCATTCTGATTGCAAGACTATTACCAATAAAAAGCGAACTGTCAGAATCAATATGGTTCGACACCAAATGGGTAATCATTGATTCGCTTAGTTGTGATTCATTTTCAAATTTAAAATTGATTTTTTTCTTTGTTAATTCATATTTATCCTGAAATTGGCAAAACCACTTTATATCAACACCATCCCCATCCAAATCATGCAACAATTCATCACAAAAAAAATCTATATCACAATGGAATCTTTCTGTTACCATATGTGAGGGATCCTGGCGGAAAGGATGATTGTCAATATGAATATAGCTATCAGGTTTAATTTCAATTAGCCATTGATTTAATTTTTTGGAGGTCATCACTCCCCCGAAATGAATAACTAACCCCGGTTTTAAATCAAATCCATCATACTCATTGTCAAACAACACATCATGATTTATCAAATTAGGTGACTTGTCACTTTTTAAACCTGAAGTAATATCCGCAAATACAGGATAGCAAAATGACTCAGATATTTTTATGACAGCATCACGTTCTTTTTTACTATTTAATTTCCCACAAAGAATAATTCCTTTGTTATTATTCTTAATCTTATTAAAGAGAGCTTCCAGCTCTGAGGGTTCAGGAAATAAGACAGGTTTTTCATATTTTGTATATGGCTCATCATTGACAGCCCAGCCTGACAATCCAGATAAATAACTTTTAAAATCTGATTGTTTTTCTTCAGGTGCTAATGGTTCACGAAACATACAATTCAAATGAACCGCCCCGGGTAAATTACCTTTTGATTGATAAACAGCTTGATCAATTGTTGTTAAAATATATTCCGGCATTATGTCAATAGATGGACAGGCTATGTCCTTAAACCATCTGACATAATTGCCGTACATTTTCACCTGATCAATTGTTTGGTTGGCTCCAGTATCCCGAAGTTCAGGCGGTCGATCAGCAGTTAAAATTATCATCGGTATTCGCGACATTGATGATTCTATAACAGCCGGAAAATAATTTGCTGAAGCTGTCCCTGAAGTACAAACCAGCACTGCCGGCTTGCCTGTTGCCTGGCCATAACCCAAAGCAGCAAATCCAGCCCCACGTTCATCAAAATGCAGGATGCTCTTAGCACCCTTATTATGAGCAATAGCAATAGTCAAAGGGGTGGAGCGTGAACCGGGAGATATAAAAAACTGATTTATCCCATTTCGGATTAATTCATTAACTATTAAATCAGTCCAGAGAAAATTGATATGCGAATACTTTGTATTCATAAACAGTCTTTCAGATTTCAGGATAACACCCGAAGGAAAGTGGCAATTTTACTTTCAATCTCATTCCATTCATTATCAGGATCAGAGCCATTGACAATCCCTGCTCCGGCATAGATTCGTAATTTATTTTTAATAATCAAACCTGAGCGTATTGCAACTGCAAAATCAGCACTATCTTTACTTATCCAGCCAACTGGTCCGGAATACCAACCCCTGTCAAATGGTTCAATCTCTGCAATTAATTCTTTAGCTTTTTCCTGAGGATACCCTCCCACTGCCGGAGTAGGATGTAAGCATTCAAGAATATCCTGATCGGTTATCCCTTTGTTAAGCTCACCCTCAATTCCGGTCATTAGATGCTGTACCCTTGCCAATTTCATGAGTGTGGTTTCATCGCTGAATTTGAGTTTACTACAAAGTTTATTGAGATTTTTTTTGATAGACTTTGTAACATAATGCTGCTCTCGTATATCCTTGTCAGAATTTAGAAGCTCTTTTCCAAGTTTGGTATCTTCTTCAGAATTTTTTCCTCTTGGACGCGTTCCCGCCAATGCTTCACTGACAATCTGATTCTTATTGCGGTAATATAATCGTTCAGGAGAAGCCCCAATAAACGCATAATTTTCTGCGGGTTGAAAACAAAAATGAAAACATCCGGGGGCTGATTCTTTTAGTTTAGAAAGCATGTCAATTGGTTTTAGACAATCTGAAAATTCAAAAGTCGTTTCTCGGGCAGAAACAAGTTTATCAATCTTCTTGTTGTTGATCAAATTGAGAATTTTTTGAATATTTTTCTTCCACTGATTTTTGTCAGGGTTATCAGTCCGATTCAATAATTTTGGTACAGTAATAACATTATCCAAATTATCAAACTGTATGCAGCTAAGCTGCTCTACAATTTCATCAAATTTATCCAGATCATTAGGAAGATTAAGATTACATACAAATTCGGTTGATGAATCTGACTGAGTCACCTCAAACCTCGGCCAAACGAGCATAGCGCAACTTAGTCGCTCCCATTGTCTGCTCTTATTATTTTTATTGAATGGAAATCCACCAAAAAAACGAATGTTATCATCACCAATTTCAAAATCAATTTCATCAAAATTATTATATGAGACACAGACACCTATCCCAGCGGTTTCAAATTGATTCAGACGATCGGACCAAAAGACTGATGGATAAATTTTCTGGGTAGATAGCCATTTTAGAGGACTAAAATTTTTAGCATCTATGGATAATCTAATTACTTTGCGTTCATTAGTATCAATTGAAGAATCAATGACACTTCTAATTTTAACCTTCATCTTATCAAGAAGAGATTCTTTAAGACTTATCTGGCTATGTTCTGAAATCGGCTTCATAAATTAACTACATGTGCCTGGCAGACGCCCTCGTCTGCTGGAAGCATTTATATATTTATTTCATGGGGCACACGAGGGCGTGTGCAAACCACAAAGTTTCGACGCATATTGTCGAAAGTCAAAACTTTCGACCTACTAAATTATGACACGACCACTATATATGGTTGCGATCCCAAATGTCAATGGTTTCGCTTCCACTTTTGTAAAACCGGCCTTTTCCATTATACTACAAAACTCCTGTCCATAGGGGAAAGTTTCTACAGTTAAATTCAAATATTTATAAGCTTTTTTATCCCCTGAAATAATTGCCCCCAGTGTTGGTAATATATATCTAAAATATTTAAGGTAACACCAACGCAAAAATCCGTTCGATGGAAGCGAAAACTCAAGTATCAATACCTTTCCATTGGGTTTAAGAACTCTCATCATTTCTTTTAAGGCTAAATCCACATCAGTAACATTACGAATCCCAAAAGCAATAGTCACTACATCAAAACTGTTATCTTCAAATGGTAAATTGAGGGCATTGCCACATACATATTGAATCTTATCGCTTAATCCCTGTTCTTCGGTCTTTTTTTGAGCAATTTCCAGCATTTTTGGAGCCGGATCCAATCCGACACCATCAGATGCATTTTTACATTTATCAAATATTGTCAGTAATACATCACCTGTTCCCGTTGCGACATCTAAAACCCTTACATCTCCACTTCCCTTAATAAAAGTGGCTACGCCACTTCGCCAGGCTATGTCGCGACGGCCAGACAACAATCTGTTTAGCAGATCATATCTGGGAGCAATCCGGTCAAACATCTCCGGTGATTTGCTCTTATCAGGCAGCGTGGCTACCTTTTTATTGTTCTTTTCGATACTCATCAAATAAATGTAACAATCTTATTTAATCATTTGCTAATCCATACTAATAAACCACTTACTGTTATAAATGCAAATAGCTTCTTAATTATTAATTATCACAATTTAATCTCTCCCAATTGCGCATTCAGGATTATTTTAGTAACTTTACCGAACCTGAATTATGAAAATGAGGAAATTGAATGAAATATCGACGGATGGGCAAAAGCGGGCTTAAAATCTCTGAGATCTCACTGGGAGCATGGTTGACTTATGGCGGCACAGTTGCTGAAAAAAAAGCTGCCCCGATTATTCACTCTGCAATTGAATCCGGAATAAATTTCATTGATATCTCTGATATATATTCTAATGGGGAAGCTGAGAAAATAGTCGGCAACACTATCAAAGATTACAAACGCTCTGATTTGGTAATTTCCAGCAAATTATTCTGGCCGATGTCTGAAAATATCAATGATCGGGGTTTGAGCCGGAAACATATTATGGAATCCATTGAATCTACCCTCAAGAGGATTGGAACCGACTACCTTGATATATATTACTGCCATAGATTCGACCCGGAAACTGAAGTCGAAGAATCTGTCCGAGCTATGGATGATCTCGTTCATCAGGGCAAAATCCTCTACTGGGGAACTTCTGTATGGGAAGCGGATCAAATTAAAAAAAGTATTGAAGATGCAGTAAATCATAATGCCTATCTGCCATCGGTTGAACAACCCCGCTATAACATGCTTGATCGTCATATCGAAGCCGACATTATGCCCACTTGCAAATATCATGGGATGGGATTGACCGTCTGGTCGCCATTAGGACAGGGACTTCTGACCGGTAAATATAATGATGGCACTCCCGATGGAAGCCGGGGAGCAACCAGTATGTGGTTAAAACCTTCACTTACCGATGACAATATTGCAAAAGTAAAAAATTTAACTGAATTAGCTAAATCTATTGATATTACAATGAGTCAGATGGCTCTGGCATGGGTATTAACTCGAGAAGAAATAAGCTGTGCAATTATTGGGGCAACATCAGTCGATCAACTTCAGGAAAATATAAAAGCATCGGATATTGAGCTTGATAACGAGATCCTTGGAAAAATAGAGCATATCTTAGGCTCTGATAATGAGTAGAATTTTAATAATATTAATGAAATAACGAGGTTATAAAATGTTCAACACCATTCAGGATTTTCTACAATCATGGAACACAGAATCCGCATCAACAGCAAAAGTGCTTGATGCGATAACTGATGAATCTATGAAGACTTCAATTGCCGAAGGCCACCGTACAATGGATCGCATTGCCTGGCATATTGCTACAACTATTCCAGAGATGATGTTTTATACTGGTTTGAAACTTAATGAACTTCTCAGAACTGATTCACCGGTTCCAGCAACTCCAAAAGAGATCAGTGATGCCTACAAAACCGTATCTGTCGCTCTGGTTGAAAAAATTAGACAGGACTGGACCGATGAATCACTTGAAATTGAAGATGAACTTTATGGTGAGAAATGGAAACGCCGGTATACATTGAATGTCATGATTAATCATGAAATCCATCACCGTGGACAATTATCCGTTCTTCTTCGCCAGGCAGGAGTTAAAGTTCCGTCAATTTATGGTCCAGCCAAAGAAGATTGGCACGAATACGGCATGGACGAACCCGAAATCTAACCACACACTTTGTGTGGTTTTCCCCGAGGCGTTGTATCAAAATATATTAAATTATGGATAGTCCAAGTAGGGCGGTTCCGCTTAACGGACCCGCCACAGCAGGCCTTGCCTGTTTTACCGCAAGCGATGAAGTGATGATTAGTTTAATAGTTTCGTGTAACAGGCGTTGCCTGCTACACCGCAAACGTTGTATCAAAAAAATATTAGCGGTTTGGATATTTGTTTTGTAGGGACAGGCCACTGTGCCTGTCCAAGTAGGGCGGTTCCGCTTAACGGACCCGCCACAGCAGGTAGCCCACTGCTTGCAATAATATTGCCTTGCGGTGGGTTTACAGTTCCTAAAATCAGCCTCACCCTGTTTGTCTTACTTTTTATAAGTAAATCTACTTACAATCAATAATACCAACAACGACAACACTAACGGCAATATACTCAAAGCCTGAGGTCCTAGTATCTTTTGAAGGATAGTTAAGCCACTATCTGTTATAATTGATTTGATAATAAAACCATCCGACACTTTACCCAGTATCGCTACCCCTCCCCCTACAATAACAGCCCACATCGCCCCGGTTGAAGTCAGCCTTAAGCTGTCTTTATAGAAACTCCCAAGAGTCGGCAATACCACTCCCCCAACAAAAACAGTATATCCCAATAGTAGTGAAGCAATAATTCCCTGCTCCTGCGACGCAATCAGTAGCGAAGCTACACCTATTAAGATAATGCCCAATTTGGTATTTATGAATTCTCTACCTTCTGATAATTTAAACAGTGGAGAAACCACATTACGAGAAAGTATCGTTGATGCTGAAATAAGACAGGTATCCGCCGAGGACATAATCGCTCCCAAAAATCCAGCAACAATGATCCCTTTCAATCCAGTAGGAATCAATTCATTTAAAGTAACAGGCAGAGCCTGTTCGGGATTTAGTCCGGGAAATTTAACAAAAGCTAATATTCCTATAACAGCTAAAATCAACGATAAGAAAATTACGATACCTGATGCTATCAATGATGATCTTTTTGCAACGGTGTTGTCTTTCGCACAAAGTGCCCGTGAATAAATATCCGGTCCTGCTAAATATGGAAGGCCTACTATCAAGGGATAAAAGACTAATAATTCATACCATCCAAATTGTTCTGACACAGGGAAGCTAAGCTTCTCTTTTGGTATTATTGAGAGATCATTATTTATAAACAGATATAGACCCGCGACAATGACACCAACTATAAACAAACCAAACTGCCATGAATCGGTCTTAACAACTGATTGTTGACCACCCCAGTAGGTATAGGCAATAAATATTACTGTAATGACAATCAATGATAGCTGAAAATCAAATGAGAATACTTCGCTAACCAATCTCCCTCCGGCTATCAACTGAGCCGCAATTACCCCGCACCAGGCAATTGAGATCATCAACCCAGCCGGTATTGCAACTTTGTTGCCATATGTTTTTCTTAAAATATCAGGGAGAGTAATAGTTCCCTGTGCTCTGACCTTACCTGCCAGAAATAATCCAAATGGAATCAGTGCAAGTCCGCCGATTAATGCCCACCATGCCCCGGTAAGTCCGCGTAAATATCCAAGTCCAATTATACCAATTGTTGAGGAAGCACCAAATATGGTTGCTACTAATGAAAGAGTAATTCTTGAAGTTGAGCCGCTGCGATTGGCAACCAAAAATGAATCAACCGATTGCCCTCTTCGTCTCCACCCAATAATGAGTAAGCCGGTGAAATATAAAATTATAATTATTAGATCCAGCATAACAGCCGGAAGGTAACAATTTATTTATGTTATGAGAATTGAAAATTTTATAGAACTATAAAACCTGTTTAGTGGGTGGCAGATGTCCTCATCTGCCCCTTAAAGGAATTTTCTAGATCTTTCACCACATATTATTGCAATTACTTTTTGAGTTGATGAGTCAAAATTGCACTTAATAGGAGTAGACATCATTTTGCTATTAAGATAATACCAATATTCTTCAATAAGTGTATCACGATCAACATACGATATTGACTTTGGCATTCCCATAATTTCAATTACTTGATCATGTGTCATCCCAATATTAACTTTTTCACATTTATCACATAAAACTGAATATTCAGATTGTTGTTCTTGATTCTGTGTAACATTAAGAAGCAATACTGTTACAGATATAATGAACAAAAATATAATTAATAACCATTTTTTCATGATTGGTTCAATCATTAAATCTTTATAATATTATAATTCTAATTCACTACTTCGTCAGCCCACCCGGTCCCATAAGTTCGGTGAAGGCTTTAACAAGTTTTTCATCATAGGCACCCTTCAGAGAATAGATAACTTTGAGAGCAGCATAAGTATCCATTGCCCCCTGATAAACCCGATGAGTTGTCATAGCATCAAAGGTATCACAAAGAGCAACTATCTGAGAATATATATGCATCTCGCTTAGTCTTAATCCGCTGGGATACCCCTGTCGATCACCCCGCTCATGATGCTGAAGTACAGGATAGTAACATGCTGGCGAAATAATATCAGTTTCCACCAAAAGATCCACTCCCCATTGGGGATGATTTTTCATTATTTCAAACTCAACAGTTGTTAGCGGTCCCTGTTTTTTAATAATACTATCAGAAATTTTTGATTTACCGACATCGTGAAGCAGTGCTCCTATCCCCAATTCATGCAGGAACTCTTCATCATTAAATCCCATCTGCTGAGCCAGGGCAACCGAAAATGTACAGACATTGACTGAATGGGTATAGGTATAGTAATCATAAGAAGAGATCTTCATCAAATTTAAAAATGCATCCCGCCCTTTTAAGATATATTTAACCTTGTTGGTTACCAGATCTTTTGATCTTTGGATATTCTCGCCATAAGTCGGATTTGCTAATACATCTTTTACAATTTCAGTTGAAGTTTCATAAAGTATATTGGCTTTCTTTTCTTCCTGAACCAGAGGATCATCCAATATTTTTGGTAAATTATTTTCAATATAACGCAGGTATCTTTTTTTGCTTTCTTCAGTAATAAATAACTGGGTAACTTTATTTTCCAACAGGCTCTGACGGGTGTAATCATTAAATGGAAGATCAGCAGAACGATATAAAATATAATTGTTATCAACTTTCAGATATAAGTCAAAATCAAGGATCGAATCCAGCCTCAAAGAATCCAATAAAATCGGAATATGCTTAATTTCAACTTCTGTTTTGATTTCAGTATCGTTCAATTCTGTTTTGCCTCAAAAATAGATAAAATTAATACCATACATTCCCTAAAAAACAATAATTTAAGGTATATCAATAATTATCGGCAAATTCTGAGAGGATGTTAAAAAAAACCCTCCTGTATCTAACAGAAGGGCTCAGCAGGAGGGTATGTAAAAAAGGTCAACTTTTATAATCAAGCACCATAATTTTTTATTGTCACTAAAACTGAACTAAGAGAAGAAGTTATATCGTTTAAGATTTTGGAATATCTCTTTAATAATTCAGAATACTGCCAGCGCATCTGGAAAGCTTTTTCCGGAAAATCAAACAGCTCCAGCAGAGTAGTTTTGTAGGTCTCATCGATATATCTGATTACGTAGTAAGGATATTCAGGAATATTACTGTCTTCGACTTCACCTTTACTGATTCTATTGCGATAAACTTCGATTTTCTCAAGTAATACCGTTCCAAAACACCAGGGAGTCATAATTATTCCAAGATTGGCTCCATCAGTATAAAAACGGATAATAGTCTTAATCAACAGGTCGACAATAACGCCTCTGGCGCGGTAATATGAGAGAGTTTCAACATTTTCAGCTGGGGTAGTAAATAGCTTCTCATTCAAAAGAGAACGTTCTGCTTTTGCTTTAGCATATGTCAATTCAAGAAATTGGTAATAATCTTCAAAATAGACTTTGGATTTCTCTGAAAGGGACATTATGTAGTACCCTTTGTCATCTTTGCGTACTTTAGGCTCTTTTGATGCGGCTAAACGTTCCTGCGAAAAACCTCGATGAAATCTACCCTCGATCATGCTGCCTCCTAAATCGTTATTCATGATATCCCCTAATGCAGAGGTTGTGCCCATTTTGAGAAATTAGGAGTAGCAAGCTACTTTCATTATGTTAAGTTATTGTAGTTAAGAGTGATATAACATGAAATAGAGGTCTGCTGTCCCATAATACAAGCCACAAGGTGGCTGGCAAAGTGGTGCATAATTGTGAAAATCAGGTCTTATTATGAAATCATTTGCAGATTAATGATTCAACATCATATGAGTGGCATCACTATTTGTGACAAGGTCACCTATTTTGTTAGACCTCTGGTGGAGCGTTTGATAAAATCGAGTATAATCTGAACTTCAGGGATAATTTCAACTTCGGCATTAATTTTCTCAACAGCCTGAGAAGTATTCAATCCGCTAAAAAATAGGAATTTATAGGCTTGTTGGAGTTTTTTTATAACCTCTCGATCAAATCCTCTTCGCTTCAAACCGATTGCATTAAGACCAACCATTTTAAGCGGATACCCACCCACCAGAGCATAAGGACAAATATCCTGAGGAACCCGGAACCCGCCGCCAACCATAGCGTGGGTACCGATTTTCACAAACTGATGAATAGGAACTACCCCGCCGATTATAGCAAAATCATCAATTTCAATATGACCGGCCAGATTGACCGAGTTAGCCAAAATTACATTATTCCCAATAATACAGTCATGAGCTACATGGGCATAAGCCATAATAAGACAGTTTTTGCCGATGGTCGTGGTCCCATGAGCAACCGTTCCTCTATTAACAGTGACATATTCTCTGATAACAGTATCATCACCAATAGAGACATCAGTCTTCTCACCACCGAATTTTAGATCCTGAGGTTTAGTGGAGATCACTGCTCCATGAGATATTGTAACATTTTTGCCAATTTTTGCCCCATCAGCTACTAATGTATTCGAGGCAATAGTTGTCCCTTCGCCGATTTGAACATCATCTTCAATTATAGCAAAAGGGCTTACCGTTACATTATCAGCTATTTTTGCTTTGGGGGATACAACTGCTGTCGGGTGGATATTAGTCATCGTTCAATCACCATTGCCATAAAGTCCGCACCAGCTACCAGATCATCTTCAACATAAGCTTTGGCATTCATTTTACAAATATTCCTTCTAAATGATCCCATTGTCAACTCAAACCGCAACTGATCACCGGGAGTTACCGGTTTGCGGAAGCGGGCGTTGTCTATCCCCATAAAGTAAACGACATATTTTTCCGGTTCATCAATTGCGTTAAGCATCAGCACTCCCCCTGCCTGAGCCATCGCCTCAAGAACCAGCACCCCCGGCATAATCGGATGTCCGGGGAAATGACCCTGGAAAAAGGGTTCGTTGATCGTGACATTTTTTATCGCCACTACTTTTTTACCCGGATCAAGATCAAGAATTCTATCAATCAGTAAGAATGGATATCGGTGGGGCAAAAATTTCTGGATAGCATCAATATCAAACAAAACCGATGATTTTTTACTGCTGTATTTACTGGCGATTTTTTTCTTCTTGTAAAGATCGCGCATCTTGCGGGCCAGAGCAACATTGGCTTTATGCCCCGAACGAGCGGCAAGAACATGACCCTTGAAAGGAGCACCGATCAGAAACAGATCACCCAAAAGATCCAATGCTTTGTGTCTTACGGGTTCATTATAAAAACGAAGGGGTATGTCATTGATAATTCCGGTTTCGCCGACAAAAGCCTTTTCTTTAAGATCAAGAGCTTTTTGGATACGGTCAACTTCGATCTGACCCTGATCGGAATCATAAATAACAACAGCAGTATCAAGTCCGCCACCTTTAATGAGGCCAGCCTTTTTTAACTGCTCTACCTCTGAGAGAAAACAGAAAGTTCGGGCAGGGGCAAATTCATCAACAAACTCTTTCCCAAGATCAACAAGCGAAGTATACTGAGTTCCCAGAGCAGGATTTTTATAATCAATCATAAAGGTAATGCGAAGGTCATCCGATGGAGCCACTACTAGATCGACTCCTCGTTCCGGTTCGCTGTAAGCCATCGGTGTATCAATTTCCAGATAGACCTTATCGGCTTCCTGTTTTTGGATTCCAGCTTCGAGCAATTTGTCAACATACGGTTTGGCGGAGCCATCACCGATAGGGGGTTCGTTGTTATCCAATTCGACAATCATATTATCAATTTGCAGTCCGGCAAAGGCAGCCAGAACGTGTTCTACCGTATGAACCCGGGCATCGCCATCCTGAAGAGTCGTTCCGCGTGAAATATCTACAACATGATCAATATCAGCTATAACCGAAGGGTTGCCTTCGAGATCGGAACGTACAAATCTGATTCCGGTATCGGGTTCAGCCGGTTTGAAAGTCATGTTACAATTATTGCCGGTGTGAAGACCAACACCAGACATTGAAATAGCAGTTTTTACAGTTCGTTGTTTTTGGTACATAATCTCATATTAAATAAAGTTAATTTGAGTCGATTATAGGCATTTGTAGGCGATGATTCAAGTAGTTTTTGTGGTGGCTTTACCACTTTTGCCAATATACCCTTTTTCTCCTAAAACAAATACCGTAACCTCCCCCGTGAATAATCGTATCTTTAGCAGGTATAGTTATTATGAATGATAATATTAAAATGAACAATGAATCTGTAGCTGACAAAAAACCAGCCTCACCGCTAAGAAGAATCTGGCGATTGATTGTTATTATTCTATCTGCAATTCTCTTTATTATTGGGATACCGTTATTGGTTCTCCCAGGACCAGGATTGCTTTGTCTGTTTTTGAGTTTTCTTTTATTATCAACCGAATACGACTGGGCGAAGAAATTTGTCCATAAATTCCGCAAAAAGAAAAATAGTCATGTAAAGAAACTATAACTAAAATAAAATTGGGTGGCCCACCCTTTAGGGTGGGTTTACTATTCCAGAATTCTGAGCAAAAACACACTGCAAGGCAATATCATTGCATTCATTGAGCTACCAATTATTCAAGATTATTTATTCAACTCAATTTCAAACTGTTCAAGTCTGTCATGATATGACTCATTCTCAGGATCGTTTTCTATAGCCAGATTAATCTGCTTGATTGCTTCGGTAGTGTTCCCTCTTGCATAACAAATCTCTGCCAACAAACTCAGGTGCTTTGCGCGGAATGCTCCTTCATTAGCTTTCGGGCAGGCAGATCGAACATATTTTTCTGCTTCGGTTAAATTGATTCGCCTGTCAAAACACCACTTGCCAAAGGAATAATATTTCGCCGGATCTTTTTTCCACCCATCACCCAGGCTAATTTGTTTTTGATTAATAGCGTTCAGGGTATCATCGGAAATATAAAGTTCATAATCGGCTTTGATCAAATAATGATATTCTGTTGTTTTTGCACTTTTGTTATTGGCAGTAGCATCGATACCTGCCTGCAGATATTTGCCAATGTTATTGGTACGTTCTTTTCTTCGTGCAAGGTTGGCAATCATCATTGCCAGTTTTCTTATACTATCCTTGAGAGTTCTTTTATTATTTATGACTTTGTTAGCAGAATTAAAAATCGAATCAAACGGCAACTTGCCGTTCCAGATGGCATCAGCGTAATTCTGGAAAATCAAGAACGTATAATCCCTGGAGAATTTACCTCCCATTTTATTGGCCATTTCGTAATACTTGTTTGATTCCATATACTCGCCAATATCGGTGTAATACTTTGTCAGGAATTTTATGTCTCGATTGTTGGGATTATCTTTATTGCGCTGAACTCTTTCATTTATTGTAACTAAATCTGCAAGCCCTGTTTTTAGTGATCCGATAAACCTGCCGGAAGTTGTGTAGCCTTCCCACCTGTAGATAACATCGCCATTACTATTTGTAAGAACAAACAAAGGATAGTACGGACCTGCATGATAATGCTCTCCCAGCTCTTTCCCCTCTTTTAGCACATTAAGAGAAAAATGAATTACACTTTGTAATGCCTTTTTAACTACTTCCTCTGATTCCACTTCACGAGCGGCTAATTCGCAGTACTCTCAATCCTCACGGAAAAACTCAAGCAGGATTGGTTTGTTTAGTAGTTTTGATTGTTCTTTAGCTTCTTCAAAAGTAGTCAGAGTTTGACTGTTTACAGATGCAGACAGAACTAAGAGAATGATAATTGTAATGATATAGCGTTGCATGTAACATTATACGCCTGAAATTTATTTCCACCAATATTTATTTGAATAATTGATATAAAAGAACTAAACCGACAACTTTTTCCATTTCAACAGTTGGGCAATAATTATTCCAGCGATAAATGCAACCGCCAGATTTGTGGTAAGTGTCAGAACTAACATAAGCATAACAATAAACAAATCTTTACGGTTATCGAGATCTTTAATCATCACCGCTAACTGCAATCCGGAAAAAATCAACAATACTCCAAGCACAGCCATCGGTAAAATCTTAACAATTGATAAAATATGTTCTCCAAACATTATGGCTAAGACAACAAATACTGCACCGATAAAAATATTCGATCCGGCTGTTCTGGCGCCAAAACGATAATGAGCCGCAAGTCCTCCCGATCCATGACAGAGCGGCATTCCACCGACAAGAAAACTGAAAAAGTTTGCCAGAGCCATACTGACACAGACTGAACGATTGGTAACTTTTGATGACCTATCACCAAAATACTGCCTGGATAAATCAGTGTAAGCAAATACAGCATTACCGACTGTCATCGGGATCTGAGGCAACACCAGAGCTATCAGAGCAAAATTAAAATCGATCCCTTTTGGAAATTCAAAAGGCATAAATTCCGGTAAATGAAAACCGATAATTCCAATTTCCATTCCGCTACCACGCCCCATAAATATTCCTAAAACTATTCCACCAATTACTACCACCAATCCAGCTGGGAATTTTTTATTGTTAAGCAGCAACAATGCAAGAATCCCAAAAACAATACCTATGACAATACCAATTATATCCGGATAATTACTTATTGTCAGGAGAGAATCGGTTTCTGTTTGTAAATTTTGGAGATTGGATGTTCCAATAATAAATTTAAAACCACTTATTGCCAAAACCGTCCCTATCGACACCTGTACACCCCGTACAACTGCAAGAGATGTATACTTACGAATAAAATCAATCAGACGGGTAACCCCAATAAAGAGCAATATCAATCCAAGCAACAACCCTGAAGCATAAACCTGCGAAGATGACATTGCCGTAGCGATAGCGTAAGCACCGATTACTTTCATTGGCTGCACCGGAACAGTTACTCCAAAATATAATCCTGATAATATGTAAAACAAGCCTATGCTGAAAAAGAGACCGAGAGGATTCAAACCATTGATTAGAATCATGCCTATAGCAATAGGAAGCAGTGTCCCAAGATCCCCCAAAGAACCGGAAATTTCTAATCGGTTAAATTTAAATCGCTCTGACATTTATCTCCTTGAGATATTTCTAATTGTATTATAATATAATTCCCCAATCAAAACGGAAAAATAAAAATAATCAGGTAATACCTGCTGGCATAGCTTGTGACAGGATCACAATGGGATCCTGCCCTACTGACTACTGTCAGGAAAGGATTCCTGACACCGCATAGAGAAACAACGCCTCGCGGTAAGAAACCACAATGTGGTCAGGCAAGGCCTGCTAAACTTCTTTTAAAGATTTGACCTGCCTTAATTTTCGAAACAACTGTATATACTCTTTAACCATGACTTCCTCTGCTTGTGACAATCCCTCCATCATCGGGATACCAATCCGCAGAACCGCTCGTACAATATCCGAAGTTGTCCGGTCATATTTTTCAGCAAGGTCTTTAAGTTGTTTTTTAAGTTCATAAGATACAAAGATATTAAGGCAATGTTCGCCGCGAACTTTTTTTGTTTTCTGAGTAGATTCCATGATAATCCTTTCAGTTTTATATTACTTATTGTTTTTGTATGCTCTTGTTACTTCTCTTAGCAAAGAAAGCCACTACGTGGCCGCCTCGCGGTAAAACAAACTATGTTTGCGTATGGTATTTAGTGTGTCCAATTAATGTCTGTGGCGATCTGATTTTGATTCCAAATTCATTTCTCAATATTTTCATTATCGGTCGCCAGGTTTCTTCAGGATTCATATTTGCAATAATCTCATTTACTTCATTTGAATATTCTGAATCACAAATCGGACAATTGTAGTTACACTTTGATATGATTCCATATTTCTTCGTAACAAAGCTCACAAGGTGGGCCTCAAGTTTTTTTAAGGCTCTGTTATGTAGTGCTTCCAGTTTATAAATGACTCTCCCGGTCTGATCAGAGATTTCCTGATAACTTTTCCCCATATAATAAAATTGTACAATAAATTCTTTCTCATTACTGCTGAGTTGCTGTAACGCCAAAGAGACTGCTTCAATTAAGTGCTCATCGGGTTTTTCAATACTAACATTATTAAAACCCTGAATCAATGGATCCCGTCCCAAATCAACTATCCAGTTCTGATATACAATCCGGCTGTTTGACATATATTTTCCTTTTTTATCAATCAAGATATGGGGGAAATCATTTCTTTCAAATACTGTCCCGGTCACTTCTGTTTTCATGAGATATAGTCAGTCCAAATCACATGGATCACATATTGTTTTAAAAATAAAAGTGGCTTTGCCACCTTTTTATAGATAACTCGTAGTTAATAACTTATATTGTGTAGCCATTTTGAATTGTCTTAAAGAGACAAGGCAAAATTGGCGATAGAGATAGAAAGTAACTTATTTAATGATTTGTAATTTGTGATTTAATAATGACACAAGATCCCGACTCAACAGAACGTATCCCCATATATGAAGCTGATAAACCAGTAGAAGACCATATCTGGAATTTCAAATCTATAACCGGTAATCTTGATTATAAAACCAATGCCATGACCTGGTTATCTTTGTTTGTCCTGGTTATTTTATATCCCGGCATATCACTCGGATTTAATGAAGATCCATCAGAGCTTCTGAAAAGTCTCAACAGTGAGATGCTCAATATCCTCCTGATATTTACCATAGTCATGCAGTGGTGCATATTTATTCTTTTATTCCTATCAGTCTTTCTGGAAAAAACCGGCCTTATGGGAGTAGGCTTTCAAAAAATCCGTATGGTCGATTTTGCCTGGGGTATTTCATTTCTGGTTGCTGCAAATTTAATCCTTTCAGGATTAGCCTGGGTGCTGGCTCAGGTTGGTATGCCCATGATGGGTGAAGTTGCCTTGTTAATTCCCCAGGATACAACCGGAAGAATTATCTGGGTTATAGTCTCATTTACAGCCGGATTCTGCGAAGAGACTGCTTTCCGCGGTTATCTGATGACCCGTTTGAGATTAGTAGGCAGGTTCAAGAGCTGGGTAATTCCGGTAATTGTATCATCACTGGCTTTTGGCGCATGTCATGCTTATCAGGGAACACCCGGTCTTATCGTAATTTCGGTATATGGCGCCATGTTCGCGCTATTATATATTCGAACCGGTCGTATATGGCCCTGTATTATAGCCCACTTTTTTCAGGATTTCAGTGCCCTCTTCATCCCCCAGTAGCCTTGCTACTCGAATTTTAAGATAATAAATAGTAAAGACTTACACCACATATTCCACTCTCTGCAATTATTGAATCAAATGAATAAATATATTCAGGCAAAGACTGTTGTAATTATTAAGTTGGAAACATTTTCCGGCCTCGTGCGTACCTGAAGTAGAGGAGCACAGTCGGGAAACTGTGTGTTATATAGTTTGATAGGGATTGTTTGAGGGTAAAAGTATGCTTGTTTTAATACCCAATGGGTACTACTATATTGGTTATCGTATTGATTTTGAAAATCCGTGGGATAGCGATTAGAAGGTAAGGTGATTTAGCCTTGAAAATGTCAAGACTAAGATATAACAACATTTTGAGCATCATTGCTTGCTGTCTGGGGATTTTTATAACCCAGGGTTTTGCTCAATCTCCGGTTCCTACTATTGAGGATCTTGAGGATCACGAGCGTCTTATTATCAGTGAAGAGGCTAAACTTGTCGCCGAAGAATATGCTGATATCCTAAAAGAGCTGCAGGAATTAACTCTTGATTATAGTAAAACATTTTCAAGATTGCGTGATGAATCATCAATTTTACGAATCAAAGAACTCAATTCATTAGTTATAAAATTAGCTAACGGACAATACCTTGATGATATTGATCTGCTTACAGATGATCTGGCAAAAGTGCGCGCTAAACTCAGAGAGCAGGAAATAGAGACTAAAAAGAAAGCAAGGCATCTTGAGAATCAGGACAGAAAAAAAGCGCTAAAGGCAATTAAACTATCAAGAAGTTTACGAGGTGATCTGGAGGATTTTGATATAGTTTTACAGGAAGATATCAATTTCAGGCTGCTTAATTTAAAATCATTTACAAATGAAATCCAGATATGTCTTACACAGTTATCCCATGATGATCTCTTCTTATTTAACGAAAGTCTCACCAGTTATATGATGATACTCGGTGATAGTATTGAAAGTGTAATCAGTCTTGAAATTGAATCTCATGCACCTTTTTTTGAAGTTGGAGATGTTCCTGAGGTAAATGTCCATGTTTATCCGGCTCCGGAAGTACCGGCGGCTCCATCAGCTTATAGCTATAGTTATTTTTATCATCAGAAATCCGGTGAAGCTATAGCTACCAAAGAATTTTCTGATAGTCTAAAAGTTAGATCTTCAAAAATTCCTATATACATAAATAATCCTACCGGTAATATTGAAATCACAGGCTGGGACAAAAGAGCAATATTTGTTACATCCAATATAGAAATAGTCTCTCATTCAGAAGATGAAGCCAGATTTATCTCCGACAATACAATTCTAAATCTTATTTCTGAAGACACTGGTATTTTTATTGAGTTAAAAATGCCAAAGATTAAAAGCTCTCATACTAACATCAATAATTTCCAGCTTGAGATCAAAGTCCCTCACAAGAATCCAATTATCGGGACAAGTGCATTTGGCAAAGTACACCTAATAAATCTTGAAAACAAAATAAACTTTACCTCTAACAAATCCGATGTATTTGTTGGCGATGTCATCGGAGATATTAATATCACCAATAATATGGGTCCGATGAACATTGAAGAAGTTGAGGGATCAATTGAATTGGCTAATAATTTTTCCCCCATATTAATTTCTGAATGCATAGGAGACGTTAAGGCCAGTAATACTTATTCTCTTATAAAAGCTATTGAATGTGTTGGTGGAATTACAATAAGTAACAGTGGAACGATAAATTTGTACGAAAATATTGGAAATGTCACTATAACAAATACAAAAGGTTTTATTGAAATCAAGGATCATCAAGGCGATATATCAGCATATAATTCATTTGAGCCTGTTATTCTTGAGGATATTTTTGGAGAGGTTGATGTTGTCAACATGAGAGGAATTATTAAAGCAGAATATGTGAATGGTCCTCTCAGGGCTGTAAATCAATTTGCTCCTATTTTTGCATACAATAATGAAGGGTCTCTTGATTTAAGCAGTACCAGGGGTTTGATCGATGTAATTTTAACAAATGTTGATGAAGGAACCTCATCTATTTCATCAGAGTTCGGAGAAATAAAGTTAGCTTTCCCGGAAGATATTGATCTCGCTTTTAAATCTGAATTAATTGGTGGTAAAATTATCAGCAGCTTCCCAATTAATAAAAAAGCAAAAGGCGATACCATTAAAGGAGAATATATTTTTGGAGATGGGGGATCAGTATTACAAGTTATTGGTAAAAGCTCCAAAGTTATTCTCAGCAGTTCATATTGATCAGTACAATTCTTTAATCATAGTCAATTATCACAAGAATCTAACCTAATAATTACCCAGCTGTTGGAGATGATGCTTCCTCCAGCTTTTCGGCTTGCTCTTTAATTTTATTTTCTATATCGATAATAACTGCATCATCAAAATAAACTTTGGTTTCAAATTTTACTAACTTGGTCAACTCATCCATAACAGTACTGATTGTGCTGACTGCTTTAATAATTACATCAAGGGATTTTTCAGCACTGTCATTTTTATCAATCAATTGTCCGTTTTCAATATCAACTTTTATCAATTGAGTTCGACCAATAATTGTGCCCACAGCGTTATTGACATAATGATTAAAAGTACCGGTTACTGCTCTTAATGTTTTTAAAGCTGCTTTTTCAAGTTCGGACTTTGCAACTTCCTTTTGCAACGATTTATTTTTACGTGCGAGCTTTTCAACAGTTAGAAATTGAGAGTACAACATATAATTGGCTTCACTAAGCAACTCCACAGGAGAACCGATATTTATCTCAAGGAATTCTGCCTCTTTAATAGTCAGATCAGGAAGACTCTCTTTGATCTGGCAATAATCCTCTTCCTTCAATTCCAAATTTTTGCACAATGAGTCAGTATATTCGGTATTATCCGGTAGACTAGATTTTATAGGAATCAATGTAAACGGAGCTATCATATTTGCTAAGGCAACTATCTCCGACAAGCCTTGCTTGTCTTTTTTATCTGAATTCTCATAAGAGTGATGGTATCCTATAGCCGATGAAATTGGCTCGGGAAGATTCCATTGCTGCAAAAGAAACTGACCGACACGGGCATGATTGGTCCCCCATACATTCTCTTCAAGCGTTTCCAGCTTCTCACCGGACTCAGCCTCTTTCCAAATATGCTTATATTTTTCAGGGAAAGAACTCTCCAATATCAGAACGCCAATATCATGAAGTAAACCACTTATAAAAGCCTCTTCAGGATACCCTATTTTAACTGTCTCTGCTATTCGCCGAGCAGCAATTGCAACGCTCAAAGCATGCCGCCAGAATCGGGTATGGTCAATCGAAGATTCCCATTTACCGGTCATATCATACACCGAAGATGACAGGGACAAAGCTATGATTACTTTGGAACCAAGGGTCATAACGGCCTGGCTCATTGATCCAACTTTATTGGGCATACCAAAATATGGGCTATTTGCTATCCGTAAAACTTTGGCAGTCAAAGCAGGATCATGCATAAGAACATCAGCCAGTTCATTCATCGAGGAATCAGGATCTCGACTCACTCGCAGAACCTCAGCAAGGGTCTGCGGAAGAGACGATAATTCCTGATGTTCCTTAAACAGATTTTCGTGAAAAGCTTTTATAAGAATCTCCTTTTTTAACTCATATCGGCTATTATGGAGATTTCTTTTAATGTAATAGTGAGAAGATTTATTTTGTGTTTTTCTTTAACAGTCGATCAATTCTTTTGCTGTGTAATTTTTTTTGACAGTCGGTCAGACCATGATATTTGTATGCCTTTTGAGCACATTTTAAAGCTTCAGGGTAGTCCTTAATCTTATGTTCAAGGTACATTGCCAGTTCGATATTTGCCAACATCCCCTGTTTTGAATTTGATGATTTAAGCTTCTCCCAAATGGCTATAGCCTTATCAATTTCATCTGTCTTTTTGTAAATCCCTGCATTAAAAAACAGAATATCATCAGCAAGATTATTTTGGCTGATTTCAGAAATTCTTTTATTGATATTCAGAGATTGGTTATGATCCTTTCGGCGAACATGAATCTTTGAAAGAGAATGTAGATCATCAATAGAATCCAAATTTTCTCCATTATTTTGATAGATTAATGAAATTTGCCCAATAAGAAAAGCCAGGGATAATATATCCAGACGATTGTGCTCCATAACTGCTTCCATATTTTTTAATCTCTCCTCGTTGAGCCAATCAAAATAGACTGATGGAACAAGATAACCAGGGATATCATCTTCACGATAAAATGATAATATCTCTCGTTCAACATTGCCAAGGGAACAGTCACCCAGTCGTCTCTTATATAACCGTCTGACAGAATGGAGCAAATCGATATGCTTATCATGTTTGATTTCTTTGGCTACCCGGTTAAGTATTAACCTGTCGCGTAAAATTGGTAAATCAAATGCAGCCCCATTATAAGAAACAATTGATGTTGATTCATTAAATTCGCTGGAGAGGTCTTCGAGCATTGCTGTTTCATCGGAATAATCAGGAATAATATACTGGCGAATTTCAAAACCATTTTCTATAAACGACCCAACCCCATTTAAAAATGGTACTGTCCCGGTTCCGCCCAATCCTGTTGTCTCAGTATCAAAAAATTTCAGGCGAAGCCTGTCTATTTTTTCATTTTCATTAGTAGTAGTAAATGATGAAAGTGGATAGTTTTTATTGTTTGATAACGCAGATAATTCTGTGTCACCATGAATATGAGGCCATCTGTAAAGGGTTCTGACCAGGCAATAACTTCCGGCAAAATTATTTACAATTTCACCACCGAGGCGATTTGCCATTTTATTGTATCTATGTGGAAGTGATGGTTTTTTTGATGTATTTTTACTTACTATTAAATTTTTTACCCGGTCAAGTCTGTTCTGAATATTACTCATCACTATTTTTTAATGCCTTAATCGCTGACTGAATTTTCAGGAGAGCAAAACGATCGCTTTCATTTTCAACAATCTGATTTTGTAAAGCACAGTTATCTTTTGGATCTGCTTTAATAATAGCCAAAGCGGCATGAGCTCTTCTATTAGGTGAAAGAGAATTTAAAGCCTGATAAGACAAAATCTCAATAGCATCATCAGAACCGATTTCACCAAGCAATGCACAGCAAAGATTGCCGACTCTTTCTCTTTCCGAATTGATGGAATCGGCCACAGAAAAAATCACGCTCTGCGTGTCTAATTTGAGAAGGGAGTTGACTGCTTCCAGACGAGTTCCATAAAAATCGTCATCAAAACAGTTTATCAAATCAGGGATGGCTTCATTTATAGCTAATTGCCCGCAGGAAACTACTGCCGATTTACGAACCTGACCTAATGTATCTGATAATGTCTGCATAACTATATCATTTGCTCTTGTATCACCAATTTTACCTAACGCACCTATTGCCTGATCACGGACTTTCCAGTCCTTATGATTACAAATATTTATCAGCGGATAAACCGATGATGTATCTTTGATGTCACCCAGTGCCCAGCATACCCGACTTACAATTAATTCATCAGAGCGATTCAATGATGTCACTAAAAATGGAACAGCCTCGCTTCCGATTCTCTGCAGTATCCAGATAACCGTCCATCTTTTCCGAGCTGATTTTGTGTCAAATTTATCAACCAGCCAGGGAACCGCCGGAGCACCAAGAGCAGCAATGGAATCCATCGCCGGTTCCGTTAAATCACGATAACGCAGTTCTCCTGAACTGGCAATCACAAATAGCGAGTCTATTTTCTTTTCGAGCCCACTTTGGGCGAATACTTCCCCAGTTGTAAATAGTAATACCAGTATGACCAATATGGATTTATACAAATTATTCATTACTTGTCCTCCCCGGATTCGGAACTGTCAGGCGGATTAAGCTCAATATCCATCCCCCCACCCCATTTGGAAGGAGTTTTCCAGTAATAATTATTATCACCATAGCCGGTATACTGATCTTTCCCGCCCAAATCCATAAACAGTCCAATCGATCCAAATGATCTTCTGGGATTGCCATAGCCATGAGTATTGGATTTGGTTTTAACAAAATAATGATCTTCCCCTTCATTATCTATAAGAGCCCCGATTCCATTGGCAGAACCAGCCGCCTGAGAGAGATCAAAAGCAGTATAAGTATCATCGCCGTGACGATCCAAAAGCAAACCACAAGAATAGTCATGACCACAACCTTGCATCAATCCTTTACCGAAATAGACATCGTGCCCATAATCATCAACCAGAATCCCCAATGACATATGGGTGGCTGTTCCCTGAGCATATTGATAAGATTGATAATTATCATTCCCTGATGAATCATATATCATTCCCAATGACCACCAATAGCTGGTTCCCTGGGCAAAAATATCTGAGTAGTAACAGTCATTTCCATTTATATCAACTATTACTCCAATCCCTCCCGAACAGAAAGGTCTGAGGCCATAACCGAATCCCTGGGATAACGATAGATAATGTTCATCATACCTGAGAACGTCTTTATATTTACCACCAGCATAATAACTATCAGATCCTTTAATATCATATATAGCCCCCATCCCTTCAACAAAACCAAATCCCTGGGAATAAAGAGCAGCGTTATAAATGTCACGGCCATCTTCATCAATCAATAAACCCATACCAAAAGTTCCTGCTCCCTGAACATGAGTATCACCATCATAGCGGTCATCTCCAAAAGCATCATACAAAATTCCAAAACCAAAATAGCCTGATCCTAATCCAAATGATTTGGCGTCATATATGTCATCACCTTCAAAATCGAGAAGCATTCCTACTGATAAACATCCTGATCCCAGAGCAAAATCACTTTTGGCTTTATAGATGTCATCACCACTCAGATCAATAATTATTACCCCATGTGGCTTTTCGGGATTGTATTCAAGGTTGTAAATATCATCTCCGCCAAAATCGAGAATAAATTGATATTCACCTTCGTAATAGTCATTACCTGTTCCCCCGATTTTCCATCCGGGCTGCATTCCCAAATATTTTTCAGCAGTAGCCTGATCCGGCATATACCCGGTCCCTTTTAGAATCTGCTCTACTGACTTGCCATTCTTAACTGTTTTTTGTAATTGTCTGATATCAAGCATCAATTGCTGCAGGCATTCAATTCCGGCTTTTACAATCGGATCTTCATCAATCCAGCTTCCAAAGGCAGCAAATTCTTCGGTATATCCTTCTTCTATTTTCTCAAGTGAATCGCTTGCTTCAATTGAAAGGAATTCCTCGTCTTCATGTATGACCACCAACTCTTTGAACTCGTTGATAAGAAATTTGCGCTGGGATTGTAGTAAATAGTAAAGCATAGTATCCACAGAATTGGGGAATATTGTCTCAAGATACAATGAGGCTTTGGTTAATAGCTGGTTAAGATCAAAATCGGTATAATACAAATTATAATGCTGCTGAATCTCTTCGATACTTGGTTTATAGGCTCCTTTTCTTTTGGTCTGCCCTTTATCTTTCAGATCCTGATATAATATCCCGGCCAGAACTTCCGGCTGTCTTGAAACGTAAGCTGACTTTATTTCCTGAGTATAGTCAATCATATCAAATGGGCTTGTCATAAGATCAGCAATTATTTCCAACCGAAAAGAATCCGGATCGGTATAATCGTTGCGGAAACTTATATCTGATGGAGCCAGGTTCAGATATTCATACAAATGATTCAACCCAAACTGCTCCGCTGAAATTGAATCTACCTCACTGACAATGTCAGTCTCACTGATAACATCAGTTTCTTGAGCTTGTACAATGCTCAATGATATGAGCAGAATTATAAAAGTATATATTGTTTTCATAGTAATAGAATTAGCCATAGGATTTTATTGAAATCAACAAATAATCTTATGTAGTGGCACGGCATGCCGTGCCCTTACAAATGAAATCCTGACCTGTTGTTCTGTAGGGACAGGTCTCGACCTGTCCGGTAATGGACAACCACAGAGGGTTGTCCCTACATCTGCCAGCAGACGAGGGCGTCTGCCAGGCACAAAAATAAAAGATGGATCCCCGATCAAGCCGGGGATGACACAGGTAAGACCTGTTTTTGTTGAGAAACCATATTTGTTATGTAGGGGCGATGCATTTCATCGAGAATCTTTGTATTATTTAAGTGGTATATTCAGAAAATGCATCGCCCTTACAAAAAACTCAACTCAAACATTTGATATATAATAGGCATAAAAAAAAGCGCCTCAGGAGAGGCGCTTTAAAGGAGATGTACCTTAATCTATTCTAAAATAACATCATTACTGGTACACGTAAGGGTACCAAGATCAGAAATTGTCCATGTATCCGGTGGAGCATCATCATCAAGTAAATCAGTTGTAGCTGTTGCGAGGAATCCGGTACCAACTAATGCAACAGAATAATCGTACCTGACATCAACCGGAATCTCAACTCCAATATTTACCATAGCTGCATTATCAGCACAGGCCAGATAGACACCAGCAGCGCTTTCCTGACGGAATGTACGTTCCATAGTATAAATCTGCTTCAAGATACCTTTAGCTTCTGACTGTTTGGATTTAACAGTAGCCTGCATAAATCTCGGAATAGCTAAGGCAGCTAAAATACCAATAATTACGACAACGATCATGAGCTCGATCAGTGTGAAACCTTTACGGCTGTGAAATTTTGAAAACATTCGAACCTCCTACGAGTTAGTACCTTTAATTAAATTGGTTTTCATTATTATCTTCGGCAATTATTATGGCAATATGTATACCCAGACCCTGTCTTTTTTTGAACATCTTGATTAATCTTTGATACTCAATGCATATCACCTGAAAATAATTTTATTATCAATTTTGTGTCTATATATTGATCATCTAATATCGGTTTTGATATTTTTGGCACAATGCAATCTGCCAGAGATCTTGCAGAATGCAACAAGCATATGCTTGTTTTACCACGAGGCGTTGTATTGAATGATTGCCTTGAAATCATGAGAGTATTTAAGTCTTGTAGGGCGGTTCCGTTTACGGACCCGCCACAGGTCTTGCCTGTATTATAAAAATTATGCCTCTTGCTCTTCGTAGAGGCGATGCATTTCATCGAAAGATAATTGTAATAGTGAGTGTATAAATTCCAAAAAATGCATCGCCCTTACAAATGAAATCTTGACCTGTTGTTTTGTAGGGACAGGTCACCGTGCCTGTCCGAATTTATGGACAACTACAGGGGGTTGTCCCTACATAGGAAATTTAACGCTGACAGGAATCCATCTGGAATTTGACGTTAAATGGATCTCCGATCAAGTCGGGGATGACAATGAAATTTAATAAAAAAAACCGGACAACAGGCAATCCTGTTATCCGGTTTAAAATATTATAAAATCTATATCTATGATTCAATTACATCATTAACGGTGTTCTCTAAATGGCCTAAATCATCAATAGTCCAGGTATCGACAACTGGGTCCTCATCGAGATTTGCAGTAGCGGTTGCAGTAAAAATCCCTGCAGCAACAACGACATCATAGGAATAACGGGCATGGGGTTGTATCTCTATCCATATATCCTGAAGGGCATTTGGAGATGTTGCGCTGGCTGCTCCAGCAGGGGCATAATAAGCATTACCAAGCGATTGCTGGCGAAATGTACGTTCATTGACATAGATTTGCTTTAATATCGCCTTGGCTTCAGACTGTTTTGATTTGACAGTAGCCATCATAAAACGAGGAATAGCCAGAGCAGCTAATACCCCTATAATTACAACAACAATCATCAATTCAATCAGCGTAAAACCCTTTGAGTTATTGTATCTACCTCTCATATCATCCTCTCTATCCTAAGTTTCTTACTTAAATCTTATGCAATTGCTGTTCCATGGCCCTGTTCAAATTTTGACATATTACATTTTTTTATTTTTTCTTCGATCCTTTATTTTCTCCAGGGAAATCTTTCAGATCATAACGATCAATTTTTCTATACAATGTAGACGGATCAATTCCAAGAATTTTTGCTGCTTCTGCTTTTTTCCCGCCGGTCTGGCTCATTACAAAATGGATATAGGCTTTTTCAATTGATTCCAGAGTTGGATTATGAGGTTGGGAATCATTTACAACATCTATCTGTTCTGGTTTACTCAATCTTTCAGGGAAATCACTGATTTTGAGAATATTGTCCTGACAAAGAAGAACAGCTCTTTCAATAGTATTCTCAAGTTCGCGAACATTACCCAGCCAATTATATTTTACCATAATATCTTTAGCTTCTGGCTCAATAGTCTTAATCTCAATATTTAATTTTTCACAAAATTTTCTTATAAAATGATTAATCAGCAGATCAATATCCTCTCGCCTCTCCCTTAACGGCGGGATACTTATCGGAATTACATTCAGACGATAGAAAAGATCAGCCCGGAATCTTCCTTCTTTGACATCATTTTCAAGATCTGCATTGGTAGCTGCAATAAGGCGGACATCGACCTCAATCGGCTCAGTCCCGCCAACCGGTGTAATTTTTTTATCTTCAAGAACCCTTAGCAGTTTAACCTGAATAGCAAGAGAAGTATTCCCTATTTCATCAAGAAAAAATGTTCCTTCATGAGCAACTTTGAAAAGGCCATCTTTATCTTTAATAGCTCCTGTGAATGATCCTTTTTTATGTCCAAACAATTCTGATTCCAGCAAGCTTTCAGGAAGGGCGGCGCAGTTGATAGTAATAAACTGGCCGTTACTCCGAGGTGAATGATGATGAATTGCTTTGGCGATAAGATCTTTACCAGTTCCGGATTCCCCTCTTATCAGAACTGTTGAATCAGAATCAGCAATTCGAATCGCCAATTTTTTCAATTTAACTACTTCTATGGAAGTACCTATGAAATTATCAAATGAGCTGTCTCCCTGAAGTTGTTTTTTTAATGTCTTATTTTCAATAACGAGAGTTTTATGACTCAGACTCTTTTCAATCGCTATTTTGATTTCATCAACTTTAAACGGCTTGGTAATATAATCAACTGCTCCCTGCTTCATTGCTTCGATAGCTGTGTCTACCGAGGCGTAAGCAGTCATTACAATAAAATCCTGATCATCTTTAAACTTTTTAACTTCACTAAGAACTTCAATTCCTGTCATTTCCGGCATATGCAGGTCAGCTATGACCAGATCATAATTTTTGTTTTTTAAAAGTGAGATGGCATCATGACCAGAAGTAGCTGTTTCAACTTTGTAGCCTTCTTTGGAAAGCATAATATCCATGAAATTACACATGGAATCTTCATCGTCGATGACTAATATATTAGTTGGCATATATTCTTTCAAATTTTTGCATTTTGCAATAAAACTTTATCTCTCATTTTTTCGGAAAATTACATGAGTTATAAACAGTTAAATTGTATTATGGTCACTGTTTAAACAGGCCTTTAACCAGGATTTTTATGATAAAACTGTATTTGTTTCAAACTGATATTTTTTTAGAAGAAGTATTGTATTTATATAGGGAACATCCTATATTTTTTGGAATTGAAATTATATGTATGTGTAAGTTAAATTTTATTAAAAGGTAACAAGGTTACATGGATAAATTGACTCATCGAGAGAGAATAGAGATGATCATAGCCGGCGAGAAACCGGACAGGTTCGCCGGATCTATCTGGCGGCACTTTTTTCATCTGGAAAATAATGCCCGTGGAACGGCAGAAGCTATGATTGATTTTCAGAAAATGTTTGACTGGGATTTTATAAAAGTAAATCCCCGGGCGGATTATCATGTCGAAGACTGGGGACTTACCCAAAAATGGTCCACAAATGAATTCAAAAAACATGAGAAGCTAAGCTTCCCTATTGCGAAAATTAATGACTGGGAGAAAATTAATGTTCTTCCGTTTACCTCACCTGCTTTATCAGAACATTTAGAAGTTGTATCTCGGATAAAAAAAGGTGTCGGCAATGACGTTCCTATTCTGATGACTGTATTTACTCCACTGGCTATAGCAGGAAGAATGGTTCCAGACCGGCAAATATTAGTAAAGCATCTTCGAGAACAACCCGACCTGATTCATTCTGTTCTGAATAATATTACCGAAACATTCGCTCAATATGCCACTGAACTTCGCAATGCCGGAGCCGATGGACTCTTTTTTGCCACCTGCCAATGGGCCTCTGAAGATATGCTTACCTGGGAAGAGTATAAAGAGTTTGGAGTGCCTTATGATTTAAAGGTTATTGAAGCATCCTGCGAGGGAGCTATAAATTTATTCCACGTCTGCGCCTCAAATACATATCTAAGCAAGCTGGCAGAAATTGATTACCATTCTCAGCTTTACAATTGGGAAAGTGATGATCCGACCAATATTCCACTGGATAAATCCTATGAACTGCTTCAGGGAAAAGCCCTGGTCGGCGGGGTTGACATGAATGGATGGCTGCTTCATTGTGATCCGCTTGAAATAAAAGAACAGATGAATAGGATTAAAGCAAAGCATGATCCATCCAGAGTTATAATTGGACCCGGCTGTGCAGTTCCTCCGGAAATTCCACTGGAAAATCTTCAAGCAATAAGAGATAATTTATGACGAATCAAAAACATGAGGAATTGATTGAAAAAGTTAAAACCTCTATTGATGGCCTAAATGATATAAATAAAATTCTCCAGAAATCAGCAGAGTTGATTGATAAATTCTCTGAAGATTATAACTGGACCGGTTTTTACCTTATGAAAGATAATATCCTGGAAATCGGTCCCTATGTCGGACCCGAAACTCCCCATACAAAAATCGAACTTAACAAAGGCATTTGTGGAGCGGCGGCATCACAGAAAAAGAGTATTATTGTCGATGATGTCAATGATGATCCCAGGTTTTTAGCTTGTTCCATAACTACCAGATCAGAAATTGTAGTTCCCCTGATGGATGGGGATATATGCCTTGGTGAAATTGATATTGATTCCAATAAACCGGATAATTTCACTAATGAAGACCGGATTATGCTGGAAGAGATTGCTGATCTTATCGTCAAAAAACTCAGGAATATATAGACAAATACTATCCTCATTTACTCCTGTCTGATTTCTAATTCTATATCTGTATGAATTTTGAAATTTTATCCAAGTTAATTAGATAAATTTCCTGTCGATATTCTGATTAAGAAACATATTTTTTAAATCTTAATTGGAGGACTCCAATGTACAGGGCATTCAATAACCAAAAAGGATTCACCTTAATTGAACTGGTTATCGTTATTGTCATCCTTGGAATTTTAGCAGCAGTAGGTATTCCACAATTTCTGGATCTTAGAGATGAAGCGGAAGAAGCCTCGGTAAATCATATGATAGGTTCACTGGAATCGGCATTGTCAATCTATGCTTCAAAACAATACGTAAATGGTAATACTATTACAGTTGTTAATCCCTTTGATCAGTTATCCAATATTCCCAATAATTACAACGGCATCAATGATCCGGTTAATCCGACCAATACTCCATCCGGAACCTGGTCATGGCGCATCAGCGGTAATTGGGTAATGTATCATCCCAAAAAACCGATCAACGGCGGCTGGCTAAGCAATGGTGTGCGCTTCATTATTTATCAGGTTCAACCCGTCGTTGATGGAACGGATACTGTTGGAATACGTCTTACCCCAACCCCAACTTATGCCTACACCTGGAACTGATTAATTTAAAATTACTTTCGTAATTATATGCCCGATTGGAAACAATCGGGTTTTTTATTGAATAAGATAATTTTATTTACGAATTTTTATTTTCAAATTTAGTATCATATTTAGTAATATATACTCACTAATACAGGAGGTTGTATGTTTGTAGGATTTTTAATAATATTAATCGGCGTTCTCATGTTATGCGAACATCTTGGTATTCTTCCCGGCGATGTCTGGGATTATTTTGTACCTATGGCTCTGATTGCATTGGGGATTTCCATGATTTTCCGAGACAAAAATGGCAAGCGCATTAAGTAAAAAGAGGCAACCATTTTATTTTGATCCTTTCAACAGTGGACTTGCAGTCTTTCTCGGTCCGACCGAAGTTGAATTGATGAGATTAGCCTGGGAGAAAAAGGAGCTAACGGTTAAGAAGGCTCTTTTTTACCTTGGCAATAATTCGGATCGAGCCTATACAACGGTAATGACTGTCTTAAGTCGTTTGGATAAAAAGGGATTTCTTCATAAGGAAAAAGTTGGACGAAGCTTTGTCTATAGACCTATCTGCGACCGTAAGACTTTCCTGAAAGAAAGAATTACTATAGTTAAGAAATGTTTGAAAAATATTTAGTATTAATATCAGATAATTGTTAAGAATGGCTACGCCATTGTTCGAGTTCTATTAGGACACCGTTTGAGCTGGCGGGGTGAACAAAAGCAATTTTATTGCCTTCAGCTCCGATACGTGGAGTTTCATCGATTAATTTCGCCCCGCTCTTCTTTAGCTCTTCAATCTTATTTACAATATCATCAACATAAATACAAATATGATGAAGCCCCTCTCCTCTTTTTTCCAAAAACTTTGCTATTGGGCTATCCGGTGAGGTTGGAGCCAGAAGTTCAATTCTACTTCCGGCATTGTTTTCATTATCTGCTGAAAACATTGCCACTTTTACTTTTTGATCAGGAACTTCGGTGATAACTGGTTTTTGATTGCCGGTAATAAGAGCATATTTAGCGATGCCATCCTCAAGATTTTGAACGGCAATACCTATATGAGAAATCATTTCATTTTTCATGTCAATTTATTGATTCTCTTCTTCGGCTGCTTCTATGGCCTTTTCTATTTTATAATCATATTCCAGTTGATGATGAATTCTGGTGACAGTAGGCTTGACCCATCGGTCATGACTCCAGTATAATTTGAATTGATCAGGCAGCCTTGATTGGGTACCATCAGAAGCAGGATCAAAAACATACTCAACCTTTAGTGCAACGGAGTCGTCGCCATAAAAAGTAAAATCAAGCACATCAAGATGATGGATACTATCCATTTCAGCGTATATTATCTCTCCTCTTTTGATGTATTCATCATAGCTGTTTTCATCTGTGTAATAACTGAATTCCAATTCATACAACCCTGATTTGTCATCATATTTCAAACGCTGGAGAGCTTCATTGAGCATTTCTGCTATTTCTTGTTCCTCCGGAGACAAATGGCTGTAATAGTTAGTATCAAGATCTTTTGTCTCAGTTGTAGCACTATCTGCTTTATCTTTCTTATCTGATGAACAACCAATTAACATAGTGAGAATAAATAATAATAAAATGGCACAAGTTCTACTATAGGATGTGTTCCAATCACTCATGGTATTCTCCCCAGATATCCCTAAAGACATCCGATATTTCGCCAACAGTTGCATAGTTTTCTACAGCCTCAATAACTGAAGGAACAATATTTTCATTTTTACCGGCTGTTTCTTTTATACAACTTATGTTTTTGTTAACTTTATCATTATCACGATTTTTTCGTAATTCTTTTAATGATACAATTTGTTCATTTTCAAGAGCCGGGTCAACTTTAAGAATTTCCGGAATCTTAATACTTTCTGATTCGAATTTGTTAATACCAACTACAATTGATTCGTTTGACTCAATCCGCTTCTGATGTTCATATGCAGACCGGGCGATTTCATCTCGGAAATAACTGTTATCAATACAGGGAATTGACCCGCCAATATTTTCGATTTTTATCATCAGCCCTTCAATTTTTTCTTCAAGCTGTGATGTCATATATTCAACATAATATGAACCTGCCAATGGATCGACAGTATTGGTTGTACCCGATTCATAGGCAAGCAGTTGTTGAGTACGCAAAGCAATTTCTGCTGATTTTTCTGTGGGAAGACCAAGAGCTTCATCAAAAGAATTTGTGTGTAAAGACTGTGTTCCTCCCAGAACTGCAGCCAGTGCCTGCATAGCCGTTCGGACTATATTATTCTCAGGTTGCTGGGCTGTCAGAGTTGAACCGCCCGTTTGAGTATGAAAACGCATTAATAAAGATTTTTCATTTTTAGCTGAGAATTTTTCCTTAACTATTTTAGCCCAAATTTTACGAGCAACTCTGAATTTTGCAACTTCCTCAAATAGATCATTATGCGAGGCAAAGAAAAAAGAAAGTCTAGGTGCAAATTGATCAATATCAAGGCCTGCATCAAGAGCCGCTTTAACATAAGCAATAGCATTTGAAAGAGTAAAAGCAACTTCCTGAACCGCAGTAGCACCAGCTTCACGAATATGATAACCGGAAATTGAAATAGTATTATATTTTGGCAGATGCTTCTGCGCGTATTCAAAAATATCTGTTATTATTTTCATCGATGGTCCAGGAGGTAAAATATAAGTACCACGAGCGATGAATTCTTTGAGAACATCGTTCTGTACAGTTCCCATCAGATTGTCTTCACTGACACCCTGCTTCTTACCTACAGCGATATACATAGCCAGAAGAATCACGGCTGTGGAATTTATTGTCATCGATGTGGAAACTTTATCAAGAGGGATGCCATCGAATAGCATCTCCATGTCAGCAAGGGAATCAATTGCTACACCGGTTCGACCAACTTCCCCTTTTGCCATTTGATTATCAGAATCGTACCCAATTTGAGTGGCCAGATCGAAAGCAACCGACAGCCCAGTCTGTCCTTTATCTAATAAATACTTGAATCTTGTGTTGGTCTCTTTGGCAGTTCCAAAGCCGGCATACTGGCGCATAGTCCAAAACCGTCCCCGATACATATTTGGGTACACCCCTCTTGTATACGGAAACTCTCCGGCCAATTTTGGAGAATCAATTTTCAAGTCTTCAGAAGAAATTGTAATTGGAATCTCTATACCAGAGCTATTTTTTTTGGTTGTATCACTCACCTATTCAAACTCCAGAAGTTTATTACCCTTTTCGACTGACCCGCCATTTTCAACATGAATTGCTTTTATAGTGCCATCCCCTTTAGCTTTGATAATGTTTTCCATTTTCATCGCTTCAAGAATCAGCAGTGGTTGTCCGGCAGTAACCTTGTCACCAATTTTAACTTTTACTTCCAGGACAAGACCTGGCATAGCCGCTTTTAACATTTTATCCACTGAGGTCCCGGATTTCATTCCTGCTCTTTTGCGAAGTTTGGCCAGATTGTAATCTTCAATTGAAACCGGAATCTCCATCCCCTTCATAAAGACTGTCTTGTCAGTATTGTAACCATTGGAGCGAACGTCAACTTCGTGTGATCCGCCATCTATCAAAATCAATGAACGGCTCTCACCTAAAATATTAGCAACAATTTCTTTTTCTTTGCCATTACATTTTAAATAATATTTATCTGCTCGGTATTCGATTTCTATATCAAAATCTTTCCCGTCAACATTGGCCATATATCGTCTCATTAGCGGCTCCCTCCGAAATGTTTGAGATTTCGTTTACGATGAACCGCCGACCAGTTGGATTGGTGATGCTGGTCGGTTGAGTCGATTACAATTTTCCGTTCTTTGACATAAGTTTGAAGAGCTGCCGCAATAGCTGCTTTTTCTTTCATATTATCATTTAACAGCGTGTAATTATTTTCTGGATATTCTTCCTTAAGAAAATTTGTTGTAATATCGCCTTTTATAAATCTTTTGTTATCCATTATTACCCGATGAAATCCGATTGTTGTCTTTACACCAGATATGCGATATTCTTCAAGAGCTCTTTTTGTGCGAGCGATAGCTTCGTTTCTATCCTGTCCCCAGACACACATTTTGGCAATCATCGGATCATAATAGATAGGGATTTCATTAAATATAACAACTCCCGAATCAACCCTGACACCCGGACCGGAGGGCATACGATAATTTTTCAACAAGCCTGTGCTGGGCATGAATCCTTCTTCAGGATTTTCAGCATATATGCGACATTCGATGGCGTGGCCATTAATCCCAATATCATTTTGAGACAGGCTTAGCCTGTTGCCTTCTGCTACATAAATTTGTTCTTTAACCAGATCAGTCCCGGTGACCATTTCTGTTACGGGATGCTCTACCTGTAATCGAGTATTTACTTCGAGGAAATAAAAAGACATATCTTCATCGACTAAAAATTCAACTGTTCCGGCTCCAACATAACCAGACTCTAATGCGATTTCCACTGCTGCTGTTCCCATTTTTTCCCGAAGCTCAGGAGTCATAACCGGCGAAGGGGATTCTTCGATCACCTTCTGATGTCTTCTTTGAATGGAACATTCTCTTTCATTAAGATGAATAGCATTACCATGCTGATCGCATAAAATCTGTATCTCAATATGGCGGGGCTTGGTCAGGTATTTTTCCATATAAACCCGTCCATCACCAAAGGCAGACTTTGCTTCGCGACTGGCAGTTTCCAGAGCCTCCTCAAGATCTTCAGGTTTTTCTACAACCCGCATTCCTTTTCCACCGCCACCGGCAGCAGCTTTGACCAAAACAGGATAGCCGATCTCTTTGGCTTTTTTTGCAACTACTTTTAGATCCACATTTTCAAGTTCAGTACCTGGTGTAATAGGAAGTCCGGCTTTGACGGCTGTTGCTCTTGCTTGAAGTTTATCACCTAATAAACTTATCGTTTCCGGTTTAGGTCCGATAAAAATAATTCCTTCATCAACACATCGCTGTGCAAATTCAGCATTTTCAGCAACAAAACCATAACCCGGATGGATAGCATCAGCGCCGCATTTTTTGGCAGCTTCAATAAGCTTATCATGAACCAGATAACTTTCGTTGGAAGGGGACGGACCAATCAAGTATGCTTCATCAGCCATGCGGACATGATAAGCAGTCTGGTCGCATTCGGAATAAACAGCAACCGATTTTATATCCAGATCCCGGCAGGCACGCATTACCCGAACCGCAATCTCTCCTCTGTTAGCTATCAATATTTTTTTAATTTTCTTTGTCATTACCTATATCCTAAAGAGGAATGTTGCCATGCTTCTTAGCCGGGTTAGTATCTTTTTTGGTCTCTAACATTTCAAATGCTCTTATCAATCTTGTTCGGGTAGTTTTTGGTTCGATAATATCATCAACATAACCTCGTGCTGCTGCTTTGTATGGATTGGCAAATTTCTCACGATAATCATCAGTCAGCTTTTTCTTTTCCGCATCGGCATCTTTGGCATTAGCAATATCATGGCGGAAAATAATTTCAACTGCACCCTCTGAACCCATTACAGCAATTTCAGCAGTAGGCCAGGCATAGTTCATATCTCCGCGAACATGTTTGCTGTTCATGACATCATAAGCACCGCCATAGGCCTTGCGGGTAATCACTGTTATTTTTGGAACTGTAGTTTCACAATATGCAAATAAGAGTTTGGCACCTTCTTTGATTATCCCGCCATGCTCCTGATCTGTTCCAGGAAGAAACCCGGGAACATCTTCAAAAGTCAGAATAGGAATATTGAAGGCATCACAGAACCGAATAAACCGGGCACCCTTTTTTGATGAATTAATATCAAGAACACCAGCGAGTACTGCCGGTTGATTGGCAATGATACCAATTGATCGTCCACCTAATCGTGCAAAACCGACAACAATATTTTGTGCGAACTCTTCATGTATCTCAAAAAATGTTCCCTGATCAACAACATGTCCGATAACTTCCTTGATGTCATAAGGCTGATTAGGATTTTCCGGAACGATTTTGTTTAACTCAATATCTTCCCGATCAAAGGGATCGTTGGTATCTTCCCAGGGTGGATCCTCGCAATTATTCTGAGGGATATAACTGAGCAGGCGTTTTAGTTTTGTAATAAGATCTGCTTCGTTTTCACAAGCAAAATGAGCCACACCTGAAGTTGTAGCATGAGTTGTAGCACCGCCAAGATCTTCGGAGGTGACAATTTCATGGGTGACTGTTTTTACAACATTGGGACCAGTCACAAACATATATGAAGTCCCTTTGGCCATCAAAATAAAATCAGTGATAGCCGGACTATATACCGCGCCGCCAGCACAGGGACCAAGGATAGCCGAGATTTGCGGAATAACACCGGAAGCTAAAGTATTGCGCAGGAAAATATCGGCATAGCCGCCGAGAGAAACAACTCCCTCCTGAATGCGAGCACCGCCAGAATCATTTAATCCAATAACGGGTACTCCGACTTTTACAGCCATATCCATAATTTTGCAGATCTTCTCAGCATGTGCTTCGGAAAGCGATCCCCCAAAAACAGTAAAGTCCTGAGAAAAGATATAAACCAAACGGCCATTTATTTTCCCGCATCCGGTTACAACACCATCGCCAAGAATCTTTTGCTTTTCCAGACCAAAATCAGAAGATCGATGGGTCACAAAAGGATCAAACTCTTCGAAGGAATTGGGATCAACCAGAAGTTCGATTCTTTCTCTGGCGGTCAACTTCCCTTTTTTATGTTGAGCCTCTATACGCTTTTCTCCTCCGCCTAAACGGGCTTGATTGCGCATCTCCTGTAAACGATTAAATTTCTCTTCATGTGCCATAGATATTTAATATCTCTTTATATAAATTTATATATTTTCTACGAATTCAACCTGACTAACTTTTAATTTTTTCCCATCCTGCGCTACCGTAGCAAACGGCATATTCACATCATGATCAAAAGCCATGATTATTTTTTCATCGATAATTTTCGGGAGTAGTTTTCTTTTAACATCCATCGTTTGTAATGGATACAAATCAGTCCCCGGAACATAAGCAACAGCCATATGAGCCGATGTACAAAATATATCAGCATAGTACCAGACTTTTTCTCCACCTGATTCCAACCTGATTGCAAAATGTCCCCTGGTATGACCGCCTGTATGATCGATAGAAATTCCAGGGAATAATTCAACATCAGAATCTATAAATTCTATCTGACCGGAAATTTCGAGAGCATGATATCTCTCCTCAATATAGACGCTACTTGTCCGTTCATCCGGGTGAGTGGCGTCGTGCCATTCTCTTTTATCAATAATATATTTTGCATTAGGGAAACGAGGAACGAGCTTATCATTAACTTTTTTAACTGCTCCTCCGGCATGATCGGTGTGAAGATGTGATAAGATCACAACATCAATATCATTTTCGATCAATCCCAGATTTTGCAAACCATCAGAAAGCATCGATTCACTTTCGACATTATAAATTTTCTTTTCAAAATCAGAGAGATTATCACCGAGACCGCAATCAAAGATAAAATTTTTGCCGTGAGCTTTGAGAACAAACAGATTGGTGTACATAGGGATCATATTATTTTCATCGGCTGGGATAAATTTCTGCCAGATTACTTTTGGAATAATCCCGAACATACTTCCTCCGTCGAGCCGAAACTTGCACTCGACGAAGGAATATATTTCAAACTCACCAAATTTCATTAACGACCAATAATATTACCGGCAATAACCAGACGCTGTACTTCGGAAGTACCTTCGTAGATTTCCAAAACGCGCTGGTCGCGATAAAGTTTTTCTATAACTGAGAATTCACCAATGTAACCATAACCAGCATGAATCTGCATAGCTCTATCAACACAGAAATTGGCTGCTTCTGAACAATACAGTTTTGCCATCGCTGCCTCAAGGCTGAAGCGTTCGCCATCATCCTGAAGTTTTGCGGCCTTGTAAGCTAAAGCTCTGGCAGCAGCAAGACGAGTAGCCATATCAGCTATCATCCACTGGATAGCCTGGAGTTTGGCAATCGGGGCACCAAAAGCAATACGCTTCTTGGAATAAGCAACAGCTTCATCCAAAGCACGCTGGGCAATACCAACACCCTGAGCAGCCACGCCAATACGGGCACTGTCAAGAGTGGTCATGGCATAGCGGAAGCCCTTGCCAAAATCACCAAGTAGATTTTCTTTGGGAGCTGTTACATTTTCCAGAAAAATCCCACCGGTGGTTGCGGCACGCATACCCATTTTGTTTTTTAGGGTGCGGGCTTTCCATCCGGCCTGTGTGGTATCTTCAACAATAATTGCTGATAGTTTTGGTTTGTCTTTTACTTTACAAAAGACCACGCCAAGATCAGCAGCATCGCCGTGCATGATAAAAATCTTTTCGCCGTTAAGGACAAAACCATCATCAGTCTCTTCAGCTATTGTGCTTTGGTTAGCAGCATCAGATCCGGCTTCCGGTTCTGTTAAAACAAATGCAGGGATTATTTCACCACTGGCGCATTTGGGAACAAACTTTTTTCTTTGCTCATCAGATCCAAAATGGATAATCGGATGAGTAGCTAATTCACCAACCGCACAGAGAAGACCAACAGCGGCATCATGATAACAAAGCTCTTCGACAAGAGTTATATATTCAAGATGTGATTTACCCTGACCGCCAAGATCCTCGGGCATGGCATAACCGATAAATCCGGCTGAAGCGATTTTCTTATAAAGTTCTTTAGGGAATTTACGTGGTTCGGGCATCTGGTCCAGTTCTTGCGAGACGGGATAAATCTCCTTTTCCGCAAACGCCTTGACTTCATCCCTGACAGCCTGCTGGCGATCATCAATATTCTTGTTCATTTTACCTCCACAAGAGGCGAAGCCTCTATTTTTTATTTATACTAATTTATCTTTCTCTTTTTTTACAGCTACGGCTTTTCGGATAAACCCTATAGCCTCTTCGGTTGGTGCACCGGGTGTAAAAACTTTGGCGACACCTAATTTTTCAAGTTCCTCTTTGTCATCATCGGGAATAATTCCCCCGCCAAATAGAATAATATCCTCGGCTCCTTTTTCCTTCATCATATCCAGAATTGCCGGGAAAAGTGTCATGTGCGCTCCAGAAAGAATAGAAACTCCAACCGCATCAACATCTTCCTGTATAGCAGCATTGACAATCATATCCGGTGTCTGGCGAAGGCCGGTATAAATCACTTCCATCCCGGCATCGCGAAATGCAGCCGCAATTACTTTGATACCCCGGTCGTGTCCGTCCAGACCTGGTTTGGCTAATAAAATTCTTATTTTTTGTTCTGTCATTTTAATCTCTATATTTAAACAAATCTAATTTCTTACAAATGCCACAAGGTGGCCTAGCATGGCTTCATGGCAGCGGCAGTCTCTACATATTCGCCCCATTCTTCACGGAGAACATCACACATTTCCCCTACCGAAGCATACGCCTTACAGCATTCTAAAAGGGCTTCAAAAGTATTGCTATCACTTTTCGCTGCTTCACGAAGTTTTTCAAGAGTAACCTGCACTGCTCCATTATCACGTTCAGCTTTGATTTTTTTCACAAAACCAACTTGCTCCATTTCCATCTTTTTGTCAATCTTCAGTACCGGTATATCTATTTTTTCATCATCCATGACATAATCATTAACGCCAACAATGATTCGGTCTTTCTTTTCCAACTCCAACTGATGCCTGTAAGCTGCTCGGGCTATTTCCTGCTGGAAAAATCCTTCTTCGATACACTGAAGAACGCCACCGCGATTATCAATTTCTTCAAAATATTTTTCTGCTTCAGCTTCCATTTGATCGGTTAATGATTCAATAAAATACGATCCGGCCAAAGGATCAGGAGTATTTGCCACACCTGTTTCATGGGCAATTATTTGTTGAGTGCGAAGAGCTATTGTTACTGCTTTTTCTGATGGTAAAGCCAGAGTTTCATCCATTGAGTTGGTATGCAAAGACTGTGTACCGCCCAATACACCGCTCATAGCCTGAAGAGCTACTCTTATTATATTATTTTCAGGCTGTTGGGCTGTTAAAGAACATCCGGCAGTCTGGGTATGAAAACGACACAGCCATGATTTGGGATCTTTGGCTTTATATTTATAGCGCATCCTCTTGGCATAAATTCTTCTCGCCGCACGGTATTTACAGATCTCTTCGAAGAAATCACTGTGAGCATTAAAGAAATATGAAAGTCGGGGAGCGAATTCATCAACATCCTGCCCGTCTTCAATTGCTGATTCAATATATTGGAAACCATCAGCTAAAGTAAAAGCCAATTCCTGTACTGCTGTTGCACCAGCTTCACGAATATGATAACCGGATATTGAAATGGTATTCCACTGTGGCACTTTTCTGGTGCAATAATCCATCATATCGGTTATGAGTCTTATTGACGGACGAGGGGGATAAATAAATTCTTTCTGAGCAATGTATTCTTTGAGAATATCATTTTGTAATGTCCCGCGAACTTTTTCAAATGGGACTCCCTGTTTTTCGGCGACAGCAAGATACATTGCAAGTAAAATTGAGGCTGGGGAGTTGATTGTCATAGATGTAGAAACTTTGTCCAAATCAATTTTATCGAAAATAATTTCCATATCTGCTAAGGTATCAACCGCCACCCCGCATTTGCCAACTTCACCGAGAGACCTTGAATGATCGCTGTCATATCCCATCAAAGTTGGAAGATCAAAAGCTGTCGATAGCCCGGTTCCGCCCTGTTTCAGAATATAATGGAAACGTTCATTGGTTTGTCTTGGAGTTCCCATTCCGGCAAATTGACGCATGGTCCATAAACGGGTGCGGTACATAGTATGATGCACGCCACGGGTATAAGGAAATTCACCCGGAAAATTTATATTCTTCTCAAAGTGGTCATCGGTATCAGCCCCTTTTATCGAATCGGGGGTATAGAGATCATCTATATCAACAGAAGAGACAGTAAAAAAACGGGGCATAGATTTTTTATCTTTAAATTTATCCGCCTTTTTACTCCAGTTGGCTTTATCTTCTTTTATCTTATCCAGAAATTTCTTACTAAACATTGCATTCTCCATATCATTGTTAACTGGCTAAGATAACCAACCTTACAACGAAACGCAAGCCACTTGGAACCTGTATTACAGGATATTTACCCTAATTTTTTATGTTCACTTAAGATTCAACAAACTCATTAAGCCGATAAATATTATTGACTTAAACACGGTTTAGTCATAGTTATGATAAATGAATCCTGTGAATCCCATTAAATCCTTCAACGAGTATATGATTCCGGCTTTAATTACTGTCGTATTGTTAGTTCTGTCAGTTCTGCTTCATTTGAAATGGTGTGGTACTCAAATGGTAAGCCCGGAATCCATGTGGCTTGGTAATCTTCAATATCATCTTGATACTTATCCGTTTAGCATTCGTTATCTCATTGCCTACCCATTGCTTTTTCTCAATAATTATTTTTCATTACCAGTAAGAGAATCCTTTTTTGTTATTCAATATACTTTAGCATTTATGCTTGGTTTGGCATTTTATAGGTTCCTGAGAATTTTAGAATTCAATATCAGATGGTCCAATATAGGTGTTTTCCTACTAATTATCGCTTACCCGATATTTTGTGCTCATTTTGAACCGGTCCACACTTTTGATGATATTCTGGCCTACTTATTTATCCTTATATCATTTTCTTATATCCTGATGAGAAAGATATGTCTTGGAGCTATATTTTTTTTATTGAGCTGTTTTGCCCGCGAGCAGTCACTGATCTTTTTCCCGATCTTTCTGTTGGTTGTTATCTGGTTTATCAAAGATAAATCATTTTCCAAAAAACTGATCTACGTATTCACTCCCTTAGTTATTTATCTCATTTTTTATTGGATAGTATGGGAACCATCGAACCCGGAAAGATTTCAATTAATTATATATAATTTCGAAAACTTCCTTCGTGCCCGCGATTCTATTTATTCATTTTTTATATCATTCGGATTTATCTGGATGGCATCATTTGTTTTTCTCTGGCGATTATTAAAAACCAAAAAAACACAAATTAGTAATTTTATTTTCTGGGGTACAATTTTGTCAGTGCCATCAACAATAGCCTTAACCTTCTTTCTTACTTTGGCACGAGAAACCAGAATCTTTTTCCCCCCGTTTATATTTTTGATACCACTGGCACTCTGGGAGTTGTCATTCCTCAATTCTGCCTTAAAAAATCTATTGATAGAAAAGAGAATTATTCTCTATTCGATAAATGCTGCTGTCTTGTTAGCAATTGGATTTTATTTGGGATTCCAGATATTCCCCTCTTTTGAATTCAGGAACTGTACTGAAACCTCACAGTATTTTGCCGGATTTCATTTTGGAGTAATTTTAATTATGATGGAAATTTATTTACTAAAGAAACTCAAGATCACATGAAATAAGAAAACATGATATGTTTATTCTTTGATTGAAAATTTCTCATACAATTGATCCCCGACACTGTAGGGATCAGAGTCACCTTTAAAAATTTCATCAATTATATTTTTGAATTCCAGATTACTACTAAGTTTTTCAACAAAATCCCGTTGAAAACGAGATTGAAGAACATTCATTATCTGTTTTTGAATCTGTTTTCGTCGGTGAGACTCAAATAAGCCGTTCTCTTTTACGAAATCAATATAGGCAAATATTTTAGTTAGAAGTTTATCAATATTTTTGGCACTGATAGCTTGAGTGGGTATAACCGGAATTCTCCAGTCAGTCTTCTCTTTTTTACGATGTTCCATTGCCTGCCGAAGCTCAGAAATTATTCTATCTGAACCCGGACGATCCGCCTTGTTGACACAAAATATATTTGCTATTTCCATAAGCCCGGCTTTCATCGTCTGCACCGCATCACCGGACTCCGGAACAATAGTCACCACTACAACATCGCAGTTATCAATAATATCCAATTCCACCTGCCCCACGCCAACCGTTTCGATCAGGGTAATATCAAATCCAAAAGCATCGTAGATAACAGTGACATTATTGGTTGCATCGGTCAACCCGCCTGATGCTCCCCGGGTGGCCATTGATCTGAAATAGACATTATCCTCTCCGGAAAATTCATTCATTCTAACCCGGTCACCAAGCAAAGCTCCCCCTGTAAACGGAGAAGTAGGATCAACAGCAATCACGCCGATTTTCTTATCAAGTTTTAGAAATTCGGTGATTAGACAATTTACAAGGGTTGATTTTCCTGCTCCGGGAGGACCGGTAATACCAATGCGAAGGGATTTGCCAACTGATTTATAAAACCCGGTCATCAGATCCCGATAACCATCAGAGCGATTCTCTACATATGAAACTATACGAGATAACGCTCTGATGTCATTTTTATAAAACCTGTCGAGAATATCCATAACCTATCCGATTAAGCTGGTAACGTACCTGCTGTCAAGCGGATGTCTTTAACTCTGATCTGTTTACGCGTTACATTGTTATAGGTATTATATTCCACTACATAAACGATATCAACCAAACAACCGCGGGATGAAATGACCCGAGCCATATCCCCGAAACCGAATCCGATTACATCAAACTCAGCATCCCCTTTTCTGATACGCATTTTCAAATGATTATTCCCCACCACATATGGCTGGGCAGAGACTTCACAGTTGCGAGTCAAAAAGACCGGTCGCATATTCTGGGGACCAAATGGCGCAAATTGTTCCAGCGTATTCATAAAAGAATCATCAATTTCTGTCAGTTCAATTTCAAGGTCAATATGCATTTTTGGAATAATATCTTCTTCGGTCAAAAACTTGTTAGATACTTCAACAAATTTCTTTCTGAATTTTTCAACCTGATCCGGCTTGATGGACAATCCGGCTGCATATTTGTGGCCGCCATAACGAATCAATAAATGTTCGCATTCTTTTAATGCTTCACACAAATGAAATCCCGGAATAGACCTGGCTGATCCTTTACCTTCACCGTTAACAACAGATATCATAACAGTTGGGAGATGATATCTCTCTACCAGGCGACTGGCGACAATACCAATAACTCCCTGATGCCATTCGTCACCAGATAATACTATAGCATTATCTGTTTCAATATCGACGACCTCTTCCATCTGAGCCAGAGCTTCATGAAGCGTTTTTTCATCAATCTCTTTACGGCGCCTATTTTCACTATCAAGTTTGCGGGCAATTTCCGACGCTACTCTTTCATCTTTTGTGGCAAGTAGCCTGATCGCTTCTCCGGCGTCGCCTAAACGACCAAGAGCATTAATTCTGGGAGCCAAAATAAACACAACCTGACCGGTACTAATATCTTTACCCATAAGTCCGGAAACAAATGTTAAAGATTTTAACCCGGGCTTGGTAGTTCGGGCTATTTGCTTTATACCAAAATTAGTAAGCGTTCGGTTTTCTTTAACAAGAGGAACAATATCAGCAGCTGTTCCCAGGGCAACCAGATCAAGATGTTCTTTTAGTTCCAGTTCATCCTGATTAAGCGACTGATATAATGCCTGAGCAAATTTAAAGGCCACCCCTACCCCGGAGAGTTCACTCTCATAAGTACAATCAGCCTGTTTAGGATTGACTATTGTATAGGCATTGGGGGTTCCTTCTCCAGGCTCATGGTGATCGGTAACAATGACATCAATCCCCAAAGAATTAGAATATGCAATTTCATCAACGGCGGTTATACCGGTATCAACCGTGATAATAAGAGATACTCCCTTCTCTTTGGCTTTGTCAATTCCATTTTTGGATAACCCGTAACCTTCGGTCAATCGATTGGGGAGATAAAAATCAACCTGCCCACCTAATTTATTTAGCACCATATATAACAGCGTAGTAGCTGTTATACCATCAACGTCATAGTCTCCGTAAATGACAATTTTCTCATTATTAAAGAGTGCTTTAACAACTCTTTCTATTCCCTTTTCCATGCCAACCATGGTAAATGGATCTTCAAGATCAGACATTTTGGGATTCAGAAATTTCTCTACGGTTTCAGGCGTATCGATTTTTCTGTTTATGAGAATTTTAAGAACATTAACAGGGAGTTCTGTCGCTGTCGCAAGGTCATGGACGAATTGTTGATCGGGTTCATCAGCAACAACCCATTTCAACGGCACCGACCTATGCGTCACAACCATATCAGCCTCCATAATTTTATGAAGGCTTGAAAAAGCAGAAAATAAGCCGAGTTCTGTACTTCAATAAATGAAGTTAACAGCCATTTATCTTGACATACCAGTTACCTGGCAGTTCTATGCAGCCTACCCGGGAATAATAACGGAGCGAATCAACCCCTTTTCCTTTATTTGGCCTTGCTCCAGGCGGGGTTTACCCACCATACCCATTACTGAGTATAGCCGTGGTCTCTTACACCACGTTTTCACCCTTACCCTGTCAAAGACAGGGCGGTATAGTTTCTGCGGCACTTTCCATCGGATCACTCCGCCCCGGTGTTACCGGGCACCTTGATTCTGTGGAGCTCGGACTTTCCTCACTCTAATTTTTTAAAGCGCGACTGTTTCTCCTACTTTTTCAAGCATTCGATTATATAATAACAACAAACATACAATTTCATAAAGATGCTGTCTTAATGCATCCTTCGATAATTCGGAGCCTCTTTGGTAATTGGAACAGAATGAGGATGAGATTCTATCATTCCGGCTGAAGTAATCTGAACGAATTTGGATTTCTTGTTTAATTCTTCTAAATTTTTTGCTCCGCAAATTCCCATACCGGCCCGTAAACCACCCATAAGCTGGTAAATGGTATCGGCCAGTATTCCTTTATATGGGACGCGTCCTTCGATACCCTCAGGTACAAATTTTGATGCTTCCTTTTGATGTTTCTGGAAGTATCGATCACTGCTTCCCTGCTTCATGGCTCCAATTGAGCCCATTCCTCTGTATACTTTAAATGAACGCCCCTCAAACAATATTGTTTCACCGGGGGATTCTTCCACACCGGCAAACAAAGATCCGATCATAACAGCCTGAGCTCCGCAAGCTAAGGCTTTGGTAATATCTCCGCTGAATCTAATACCGCCATCAGCCACAACGGGAATCCCTTTTTTAACAGCCGCTTCAACGGCATCCATAATAGCTGTTACCTGAGGAACGCCAGCACCGGTTACAATTCTGGTAGTACAAATAGAACCAGGTCCAACACCAATTTTGATACAGTCAGCACCTACATCCATAAGAGCTTTAGTTCCATCCGAAGTAGCAACATTTCCAGCCATCAATGGAATTTTACAGTATTTTTTTAATTTTGCAACACCATCAAGAACACCCTGGCTGTGCCCATGAGAGCTGTCAACTACGAGCATATCAACGCCACCATCAATCAGCATTTGTGCCCGATCAACCATATCTTCACCAACCCCAATGGCACCTGCGACGCGTAATCGTCCACGTGAATCTTTACAAGCAAAAGGATACTGAATTTTTTTCATAATATCCTTAACAGTGATCATCCCTTTGAGCATGTATTGGTCATCAACCATTAAAACTTTTTCAATGCGGTGCTTATGAAGGATTTCCTTGGCAGTCTCAAGATCAGTTCCTTCGTTGACAGTCACAAGATTCTTTGAGGTCATGATTTCAGAAATTCTGGTAGTCGTATCATTATGAAAACGCAAATCACGATTAGTCAGAATACCAACAAGTTTGCCCTCTTCAGTAATTGGAATTCCAGAAATAGAAAAGCGGTTCATTACTTCGAGTGCATCACCAACAGTTTTATTAGGAGGAAGAGTAATGGGATCAACAATCATACCCGATTCGGATCGTTTTACTTTGTCAACTTCCATAGCTTGATCTTCGGGAGACATATTTTTATGTATAACACCAATGCCGCCCTGTCGTGCGAGAGCGATAGCCAGATTTGATTCACAAACAGTATCCATTGCTGATGATACAATAGGAATATTCAGATTAATATCCGGTCCTATATTAGTAGTTATATCAGTCTCTCTGGGTAGAACCTTTGAATGACTCGGAGCTAACAGTACATCATCAAAAGTCAAAGCAATATCTTTTATAATCTTCACCATTTTAAAATCCTAAAAAACTACTAATTAAATAGAGACGTCATCGTCCCAGTATAACATTCTACCGCAGCTTTCACATGTATTAATTTTATCACTACGACGGATTTCCTGAACTTTTTTGGGTGTTAGAGCCTTATTGCAGGCACTGCAAGATCTCTTTTTCACAACAACAACAACTGCTCCGCCTTTGCCTTTTCTTACTCGTTCATATATCGAAACTGTTGGCTTGGGGATTTTTGAGAGAATTGCCGTACGTTCGGTATCTTTTCCCGATGCTGTACCACCAATGGAATCAATTTTCTCCTGAAGAATTTCAAGCTGCTTGGCATTGTTCTCTTGTATTTCAGCATTCTTCTTGGTTAGATCCGGAATTTCAGTATCCAGCTTGTCAATAATCTCCATTGTCTCGGTTTCCTGCTGCTTTATTACCGAGATCTCGGTTTTAACCGCATCAATCTGAGCTACCAGGGCATCATATTCTTTGTTGGTTTTAATAGACATCATCTGCTGCTGGTACTTCTGCAACTCGGCTTCTTTGGTTTTAACCTCAAGCTCCATGTTTTTCTGCCTGAGATTAGACTCTTCCTGCAAAGCATTGGCTTCATCAAGCTTTTTCTGAATGTCCTGAATCTCATTATTGAGATTATCCATCATATCCGGAAGATATTCTTTTGAACGTTCCAATTCGCCGAGATCATAATCAATTACCTGAAGTTTCAGCAATAGCTCAATATCGCTATGCATTCGAACCTCCTTTATCGCTCTAGTATTCATTGTTGTCTCCAAAAAGAGAAAGCGCATTCTTCAGAAGTTCTGAAAGAATGCGCTTTTTAATCATTATCCGCCTCTCGATTATCCTGACCCATGCCAGGTTTAACGAGGAAGACGGGAAATTTTTTAACAAATCTAAATTGCATATCGCCTTTTTCATTCTGGGCAATACTGGACTCGAACCAGTGACCTCTCGGATGTGAACCGAACGCTCTAACCAACTGAGCTAATTGCCCTTCATCCAGTTCCATCTCAAAGTCTATGGGCCCTGCAGGACTCGAACCTGCGACCCGCTGATTATGAGTCAGCTGCTCTAACCAACTGAGCTAAGGGCCCAATTGAACCTGAGCTTCCCAAAGTAAACATTAATGACTCATCAGTCAAGACTATAATTCATAAACTTCACAAAACTTAATTTGTTCCTCATTTTATCAATATCGGCAAAATTAGTTGAAAACAAAGGGCATTTATAGGTATAAATGCGGGGAATTTATAAATTAACTCTCAAAACTGTTTCAGAAACTTCATCAGCTTTTGTAACAATTTTACCAGATGAATCCACAGCCATTGATCTTCCACCAAATTCATAGGTTCCATCATCGCCAACCGAGTTGATCCCAATTACAGTAGTTTTGGTTTCAATAGCTCGTTGAATCAGAAGTTCTTCCCAGTCATCAATCCTCACTCTTGGGAATGCTGCCGGGATAAATATTATATCTGGGGATAGTTTTTTTAAATCTGAGAAAATTTTCGGAAAACGAATATCATAACAAATCGCCACGCCTAACTTACCATGTTCCGTTTCAAACAGACCAGGTTTGTTTCCAGGTCGATAAGTTTTGTCTTCGTCCATAGGTGAAAAAAGATTTATCTTTTTATAAATCTGATATTCTCCATCATTACAATAGACATAAGTGTTATATAGTTTTCCATCAATTTCCTGCGGACACCCAAACATAACACCCGTAGGGTGTTCTATTTGTTCAAGAATATTATTTAGCTCAAGTACTTTTCTCGGTTTATAAAGACAGCCCGATGTACTCAACTCTCCAAAACAGACAAGGTCAGCTTTCTCTTTATAAGCAGACTCAATAAATCTGTTGAGGTCGAGAGTACTTATATTTTTTTGAACAACGTGTATTAGCATGGTCTATTATAACAATTATATGGCAAGTAGCAAATACAAAATTCCATTGACATAATATATAAAATCATCTATCTTAGATTAAACGTACCCCAATCCGCTATGGCAAGACAACACGATCAACAACAGTAACGCAGAAAATGCGATGCTTTCAATATATTATTAGTTTTTTGAAGAGGAGGATAAAATGTTGCGTACAAGGATGTCTTTGTTAATCCTCTCCTTACTGATTTTTACGATTACTGCCACAAACTTTTTGATCGCCGGAACTAGGGATAAATGCTGTATTATGCTAGGGGATTGGGATCATGATGGTTTCATAACAATAAGTGATCTTACATATATAACTCAATTCATTAACAGTGGAGGATCAGGGCCTTATTGTTGGGAGGAAGGTAATATTGATGCTGACCCATTTAATCGCATCAATCAGAAGGACCTCCAGAGTTTCATTGATTATTTCCCTGGTGGAGGTCCTTGTGTAAGTGTTCCACCTGCTGACACTCTTACAGGTATCAGTATTTCTCTTATAGGAATTGATGGTTTGATTTCTGACTTAGATACTATAAGCACAATAAATCCTGTCACATATTACTTTGGTGTTCAGAATAATGCTTCACATGTAATGAATAATATCTCAAATAGTTTTCAGATATATTCTCCGGATGGAGCTCAATGGAATACTGCATCAGGAAGTTTAAATGACGTTTTTAATTCTTATTATTATTCACATATTAATTCGATTTCGACTGGCGAAGGTATAGATGTGGTTGGATTTGATGGGTATTCTACAGGAGGATTGCCTATTGGATATAATGATTCAGCATTTTCAATAACCATTGGTCCTTTTGAACCCTCCATGATTGGAAAAACCATTTGCATAGACTCAATCGACTTACCTCCAAATGGTGCCTGGCTTTGGAATACCAACATCCCTTTCAAAGCAGTAATTCCTGAATGGGATGGACCACATTGTTTTGTTGTCGGACCATGTTGTAATCATGATGGCATCAGAGGTGACGCTGACCTTAGCAATCAAATAAATGTAGCCGATCTTACTTTTCTGGTAAATTATATATTTAAAGGAGGTCCTCTCCCCCCGTGTATGGCAGAGGGAGATGTCAATGCTGACGGAATTGTTTTGGTGGATGACCTGACGCTTATGGTTAATTATATTTTTAAGGGAGGATTACCACCAGCTGGTTGTTAGAATAATTACATATTTTTTGAAAAAATATATTTATAATAGAGGAGGAATTTATGTTGCGCTCAAGGAGGACTTTATCAATCCTTTCCTTACTAATTTTTACAATAACTGCCACAACAGTTTTAATCGCCGGATCAAATAACATTCTGGTTATTAATAACTCTAAATCAGTTCCGGATATAGATACAATTAGTACTGCCTGCCTGTCGCTGGCAATTCATGGTAATGGAAGCTATGGCGATCAAGGGAGTGAGCTGGTTAATATGGATTATGTTAACGATGGCGACTGTGATCCTGATGCTGATATTTACCTATATGATGGTTCTCCCGTAGTGGGCTGGATAGATGGAGCTGATACAGTTATGTACTGGTCAATCTTCGGAGGATGTGGTGACAGTATTTATCCAACTGAAGTTACATATAATTATGATATTGGTAATTATGTAGCCAATACAACAACAGTATTAGTAATAGATTCTTCCATTGCTGTTGAAAAAACTTACTATGCTCCTCAGGATGGAGAAGATTGTAATTTCATTCTCCAGCATATGCGAGTCTATTCTTACGACAATCAGGATCATGACAATTTAATAATCGGTGAAGTTGTTGACTGGGATATTCCTTCCGACTCTGGATCTCGTAATGGTTCCGGCTTCTCAGGGTACGAGGACTGGATGGCTATATGGCAGTATGGTGCTCACTATGATGACACAGTCACAAGACCTTGCGATACCCTCAAGAATAATGGCAGATTTGGCGGGATGGCATTCCTTACAATGTACAAATGGGATGGATATAGTAATACAATCGTTCCGGGTGATGGTGCTGGTCGTCCATTTCATAATGCCTATACAATTGACAACCCTACTTATGTTTTTGGTAATGATTATGGCTTTGAAGCCCCAGAACTATGTTCGTTGATGACTACAACTACTGCATTCTCACCTTACCAGCCAAATACACCCGAATCAACCTTTGTTGATCTTCACTCCGCCATGACTTTTGTTGATGATTATACTTTGATGGTTGGTGAAACACTGAATGTCTGGTTTTCTACTTTTACCCTTCCAATTGGCAGTGATACTATTGATGTTGGAGCGGTTATAGAAAAGAGCCGAGATAATTTCTGTGAAGATATTCTACCTGGTATTGAAGGTTATGAAACTGATCCATTTATATGCGGTTATGGATGTTGTAATGGAGTACGAGGGGATGTTTTAAATGATAATGGCATAGTTTTAGTTAATGATATGGTTTTTTTAGTTAATCATTTATTAAAATTTGGACCAGGCCCATATTGCATGGAATCTGGGAATTTAAATGCTGATCTGGCAAGTCTGGTTGATATTTCAGATATAGCATATTTTAAAAACTTACTGTATAATCAGGATGGATTTGAAATTCTACCATGTACTACCGTTCATCCAACCGATACGATTACCGGCATTAATATATCATTGCTTGGTGTGGATGGACTGAATCCGTCGACAGACACCATCACAACATTAAGAACTTTAAACTTTTATTTTGGTGTCGAGAATAATACTCCTTTTGTGATGGAGACATATACAAGTGGGTTTAGGATTTATTCGCCCAATGATGCTCAATGGACTTCAACAAGTATCAGTTTGACAGATGATTTTGATTCACATTATTTTTCTACTAATGAATTGGGAAACAGTATAACTTATTCCGGTGCAGATACCACATTATTTGTAGGATATAACGGATATAACATGGGATTACCTGTTGGGTATAGTGATACTGCGTTTAAAATAACCATTGGACCTATAGAGAATACCTATATCGGTGATACTATCTGCATTGATTCATCATGGGCTCGCCCGTCTCACGCCTGGTTATGGTCAGATGCTAAAGCCGATATTCACATTATTCCGGCATGGGATGGACCGCATTGTTTTGTAATCGGTTCCTGTTGTAATCATGATGGCATCAGAGGTGATGCCGACCTTAGCCATCAAATCAATGTAGCCGATCTGACATTGATGGTTAATTATATATTCAAGGGAGGTGCTCCTCTGCCATGTATGGAAGAGGGAGATGTAAATGCTGATGGAATTGTTTTGGTGGACGACCTGACGCTTATGGTGAATTATATTTTTAAGGGAGGATTACCACCAGCTGGTTGTTAGAATATTCTCTTACTCATGTAAGTATGAGTGTGTACTTACATGAGTAATTTATTGAAATTATGTAAGCTAAGAATATCAGAATAAGGAGGGATAAATGTTACACTCAAGGAAGGCCTTAGCAACCCTCTCTTTACTAATTATCACAATAACCGCTGCAACAGCATTAACCGCCGGGATAGACAAAAAAACTTATAATAACAATCCAAAAAATCCACCTCCAACCGGTACTGTAAGTACGTCTTGTCTTTCGTTTATTGCTAATTTTAATTTAATGAGTGGAGATTATGGAAATAACAGTGTTAGCATGGATTATGATAGTTTTGGTGATTGTGATCCTGATGCAAACTATTACATATATGCGGGTTCACCGATAATTGGATGGATTAACGGTTCTGATACAATAATGCGATGGTCATTTTCCTCTCCACAGGATTCTATTAGATTTCTACCTCTTACCAATATGATTTACGAAGAAGATGACAACTTTAATATTATGCGGTCTATTTGTACCGATATTGATTCATCAATATATGTGGAAAAGAGATATTATGCTCCGAAGAATCCTGATGATTGTAATTTTATTATCCATCAATTGCGTATTTTTGGAGCCGGGCATAATGGAATTGTTGTCGGGGAAGTTATAGACTGGGATATTCCCTCAGACTCTAATCGACACAATGGATCAGATTATTATGAAAATCTGATGACAATCTGGCAGCATGGAGCTGATTATGATGATTCAATCAGCTATCCTTGTGATCCTCAGAGTAATGATACACGAACAGGGGGAATTGCATTTCTTTCTATGTATGAATGGAATGGAACAGGGTATGAGTTATTCACTGACAGCGAAGGTCGTCCATTTCATAACGGAATTACAGCTGATATGATAACATATGTTTATGGTAATGATGATGGATTTAAGCGTGGTGAATTATATGAGTTGATGTATAACACAACCGGTTATGAAACCTATAGCTCTGCTAATCCTGATTCAGAGTTCACTGATCTGTTTACAATAATGACTTTTACTAATGACTATGATTATCAATATGGTGACACCTTAAATTTCTGGTATGCTACTTACACGACTCCAATAGGAACTAATTTTTATAATATGCTCAGTATTATTCAAAGAAGCAGAGACATCTATTGTAAATATTTGCAGCCAGATGGACTTGAGACTGATCCATACATTTGTAGTTTTGGATGTTGTAGAAAACGAGGTGATTTCAAACACGACAATGAAAATGTGCTTGTTGATGATCTGGTTGCCTATGTTAATTACATCTTCAAGGGGGGGGATCCACCTCAATGTCTTGAAGATGCCGATGTAAACGGAGATGGAGAAATAAATATATCTGATCTTGTATGTTTGGTTAATTATGTTTTCAAGGATTTCTTCGATTGTGTTCAGGATTGTTAGTTATAGAATACTGTATTTCAGATTATATAATAATTATATAATTAGAGGAGGATGTTATGAAGAGGTCAAGGATATTACTTATAATCTATTTTATAATAATAGTGTCTCCGACACCTCTCTTCTCTGCCAAAACACCTGTTGAAATTAAGAGGATCAATCCAGCCGCCAAAAGTGATATGATCACACCATTTGTTGATCATGTCTTTGACAATAAAACTGAAATAGTACCACTTAACCGATCTTCATTGGGCAAGGCTTCATCAAGCATCTCTCCCGGTGTTGTAATCGGATACACCTGGTATGATCAGCAGCATAACGGATCAATGGGGCGAATGATTGAATTCCATGATTCTGATTCATTAGCTGCTGTCCACATGAGCTGGATGTATATGCCAGGTCCTGCTTTTGCAAATCGTGTATATATGTACAACAGTTATGACCTGACTAATCAGGAATGGGGAGGAAGCAGCTCTCCGCAATCTGATAGTGGTTATGGTGGTTATGTTAGCATCTCTGTAACAAATGACAACCGAGGCGTTATTGGAGGTCACAGTAAAGGTGTTGATGGTTTGTATAACCCAACCTATTTTTGGGATGTTGCCCCCTTAAACGCGTATTGGGGATATAGTATTCAGGTCCCGAAGATACTCCAGAATTACATGGCTGAACCAAGTCAAATTCCCCAGGATGTTATCTGGCCAAAAGCACGTTATATTGAAACACCAACTGATACATTCCTGCATATTATCGCCCAGGTCTCGAATCCTGATGCCGGAGATCCCCAGGCTATCTATTATTTCCGAAGAGTCGGCGCCGAAGATAACCCGGCAGGAGTTTGGGATGATCCTCCGTTTATTGTAGATACAGTTTATGATCTTTCTCATGATGTAGCCGCAGCCGAAGCAGGCGGAAAAGTAGCCCTTGTCTGGACTGCTAATCTCCCCTGTGAAGGCCTTGGTGGCAATGCACCATCTGGTGATGAAATTGACTGTGGTGGAACTTATAATCGTTACTCACAGTGGGATAATGATATTTGGTACATAACAAGTGATAACAATGGTGATACCTGGAATACCAGAGTTAACGTAACCAAATATGCCGATGGTGAATTGGAACAGGATGAATATCGACCATATACCGATCTGAATTGTTTGATCGACTCCAAGGACACCCTCCACATTGTCTGGGGTGGTAGTCGTTGGCTCACCACAGCATATTCTGATGGTGATGCCGGTTTCTACGCTAACCGTATTTTTCACTGGTCAGAAAATTGGCCCTACGAACGAACGGTGCAAAATGCCGACTGGGATCAAACCCAATGTAACGGTGGGGCTTGGTGTCTCAACGCTTCTAAAATGACAATTTCAGAATGTCGCGGCAAATTCTATGTTCTTTTCACTCAGTTTAATGATATACCCGATGGAGTAGAAGATGATTGCGCAGATCAGGGCAATCCCGGCTATCCGGGTGGGGCTGCTAATGGTGAATTATATATATCTGTCTCAGCAGATGGAGGACTAACCTGGGATCCTGCCCGCAATATTACCAACACCCGAACTCCAGGATGTGATTCTGTTGGTGGCCTTGGCGGACCATGTGAAAGTGAACATTGGGCATCGATGTCGCGATTTGGAACAAATATTGGTGACCCCAATGATCCTAATATTGCGACTGTAATTCCTGATGGTCTATCCGATGTGGATTACTATCTTGATGTTCAATATATCAATGATCACAGTGCTGGATCTATAGTAAAAGATGACGGCACCTGGCAGCAGGCCGATGTTCGCTGGTTCCGTATGGCCTGTGTCGATCAGGTTGAACAAGTATGTCCCTCACCCATACCTAACTTAACCTGGCCAACATATACTTTGCAGTGTGAAGAATACTCAGTTGAATATGTTTTGGAAAATAATGGCAATACTGATCTTAACTACTCGTTTATCATTGAAGAAGATAATGGCCCTCCGGGATGGTTATATCAAACTCCACCCAGTTCAGGATCAATACCTTCAGGATTGAATAACACTCGTAGATTCACTATAACAATCAATAAAGATGGCATTGTTTGCAACGCACTTGAAAATGACAGACTAATCGGCCGTATTATCATAATTAGTAATATGAACTCGTCTCCAGATACAATTAAAGTGGATGCGATGGTTCTATCTAACCCTCCAGTATATGATGTTGACACAATTAATACTTCCTGTCTTTCGCTTGTATGCAAAAATGATGGAAGCTATGGAAACCAGGGAGACAAGAATGTCAACATGGATTATGTTAATAATGGTGATTGTGACACATCGGCAAATATTTACTTATATGATGCTTCCTCTATAATTGGTTGGATTGATGGTCCTGACACCAATATGTACTGGTCAGTTTTTGGAACCTATTGGGCTGATTCCAATGGATTTTTCTCAATGGAAGCCAATGAGAATTATACTGAAAATGATTTTGAGATAACAAAATCAAAATTTGGGCTTCGGGATTCATCAATAGCTATGGAAAAAACATATTATGCTTATCAGGATCCTGACTCTTGTAATTATATAATTCAGAATTTAAAGGTTTGGTCCAATGACTCTGCTGATCATGATAACTTAATAATCGGTGAAGTTGTCGATTGGGATATTCCTGCAGATTCTGGTTCTCGGAATGGATCAGGTTTCTCAGATTACTATGACTGGATGGCTATATGGCAATTTGGGGGAACCTATGATGACTCCCTTGATTATCACGAACCTTGTTATCCATTGAAAAACGACACCCGTATTGGTGGAATGGCATTTCTTACAATGTACGAATCAGATGGAACAACCAATACACTCGTTCCGGGTGATGATCTTGGGCGACCATTCCATAATGCTTACACGGTTGACAATCCTACCTTTGTATATGGCAATGATCATGGTTTTGATGTTACAGAACTCTGTTCATTGATGACCATAAATGATGGATTCTCAAAATACTATCCCAATTCTCCGGAATCAATATACACTGACCTTCACTCTACAATAACATTTACTGATAGCTATGATTTAACAGCAGGTGAAACTCTGAATATCTGGTTTTCTACCTTTACTACTCCGATTGGAAGTGATACAACAATTATGGGAGAAATAATAGAAAAAAGCAGATCAACATTCTGCGAATATCTATCACCCCCTGATATTGATACTTATCCTCCTATTTGTGGATGTTGTGTAAAACGAGGTGATTTGTTACATGATAATGGTCTCATTCTGGTTAATGACTTAGTCTTTTTTGTTAATTATATATTCAAGGGTGGTCCACCTGCGCTATGCCCTGAAGAGATGGATGCAAACGATGATGGAGAAATCAATGTTTCTGATGTTGTCTGTCTGGTAAATGTTGTATTCAAGGGTTTACCCGGCTGCCTGCAAGAATGTTAGTTATAGATTATTGAAAAATAGCTTTAACATCAGATAACTTTTTCTTATTTTCCCATAACTGAATTGTAACTTTTGGTTATGGGAGATTTTATATAAATGCGTTTTGGTAAAATTATTACTCTTATTATTTTTATCCTGATTATTTCTTCAAACAGCTTTGCTCAGGATGACTCGGTAACAATAATAAGGTGCGGATTCTTTGAAGCCGGACTTCACCCGGTTAATTCAATCTTAAGAGATGAATTCCAACGGCAACTTGAAGCATTATCCCCCGATGATAAGGAATTTATTTTTGTCCCTTACGGCTATGGTGATGGCGGTTGGAGGAAAGATAGCTGTAAAGTCTTAGCCCGAAGATTAGCGGCAACCCCAAATATTGACCTGATGATAACTGTTGGACCCTGGGTTGTTGAAGATCTATTGAATGCAGGCTACAAGGGGAATATTTTAGCAATGCGCCAGCTTGATCCCAAAGCACTCGGAGTTCTGGGACCAAATAATTACCCTCTCATTGAAAATCTTACCGTTCATGTCAAACCGGATAAATTTGAAAAAGACTTAAATATTTTAAGAAGTTTATTCCCTGTTAAAAAATTGGGTGTAATATTTTTCCCCAGCAATAAAGCAGAACAGGATTCTGTTATGGCGAAGATAAATGCAGCGGGACAAAATTTGGGAATGGAAATAGTATTTTCAGAAGGATATGACAATTTTGGTACCTTTGCCTATTTTAATGCCTGGAATAAATTAGATAAAGAAATTGACGCCCTCTATATTGGACCTCTCTGGGGGATGGATGCCCCCAAAATCAATGCCTTTCTGGATAGGGTCAAAAATGAAGGAATTCCTTTGTTTACCTACGAAGGCAAATATCTTGTAGATCGTGGAGCATTTGCAACAAACTCCACCTACAGTGTTGTTTCGGAAGCGCGTTACAACGCAATCAAAGCTATCAAAATCGCAGATGGCGCCAAGCCAAACATTCTTCCTGTAGATTTTATTGGAGGATCTTCAATTACAATTAACGAAGCAACGATGCAGAAATGTAATCTCAATATAAATATGAATATTCTCAGAGGGGTTGATTTTTTACCAGCTCCCATTCCAGAAGATGCTTCATATTTGACCCTGAAAGATGCTATTGCCAGAGCAATAAATGCCAATCCTAATTATCTGGCAACATATGATATTCTGGAGCAGGCAATTCAAAGCGCCAAATCGGCAATGGCTGATTATCTACCCAATATTGATATTAATGCTTATGCCGGTTATGTAGATGATAACACGATTTATAATACCAATGAACCGATCGACAATTCTCAATTCAATGCCAGCCTTTCACTGCGTCAGACTATTTTCTCTATGGAATCGATAAAGACTATCAAAATTGCCGGCAAGAAAAAGCAACTGGAAAAATCCAATCAGCAGCAAGCACGTCTGGATTTGGAAATGGCCGTTACCCTCGCATATTTGAACTATCTTAGAGCAAATGAATTGCATGCATTACAAGAAAGGTATCATCAAATTTCCGAAAGGAATATTGAAATATCAGGGACTCGCTATTTCTTAGAGGATGAACAAAGGTATAGTGATTTCCTGCGTTGGCAGAGTGAACGCCAATCTACAAAACAACGGAGCCTGACTGCCAAAACCGAAGCAGACATTGCCCGGGTGATGCTTAATGTTTTGTTAAATTTCCCGGCTGATAATCAACTCGTAATTGACACCTCAATAATGATGAATGAAGCGCTTGTTATTGATATTTCAAATTTCAGTCATCTGATATCATCAAATGAGACTGTATCAAATTTTAATGAATACCTTGTTTCTCTGAGTAAGAAGAGTCATCCTGTTTATAATTCGTTTTATATTAACAGAGATATTCAAAATATGATGCTTTCAAAAACAAGCTTCCGTCTTTTCCCAACAATTGATTTTAAAGCATCATATAATATGCATAATCGTTTAAGATACTCACAGGATTTTTCAGAGAAACATAACAGCTGGTCGGTTTATGGGTTATTGAATTTCCCAATTTTTGAAGGGACAAAACGTTCCCATGAAAAAAGCAGAATAAAAGCTTATATAAGTGAACTTGAATTCAAGCAGGATGCATTTGGATTAGAACAGATGGGTAATATCTATAAACGAACAAGCCGTATCTTTAACCTGACTCAAATCATACCAGGACTTATGCATTCCATAAGTCTTGATCATCAAACTTTGGATTTAGTTTCGATGGACTATGAATCTGACCGGGTTGGATTAACTGAATTGCTCGATGTTATCGATCATGCCCACAAATCCGAAGTTACAGCAATAAACAATCGTTTTCAATTCGTTTTAGAATCTGCAAGGCTGGTCAATGATTTAGGATTCTCTTCGACTGAAGGCTCTGGTACATTTCAAAATATTTTAAGAAGTAAAATTGAAGAGTTTATAGGAAAATAAATTTATTTCTTTTCAATCGGTATAAGTTTGAAATTAAGATCAGAGACAATTGCGCCTCCTTCGGCAACTTCCATCTCAAATTCAATTGATTCCGGTTCGCAGGTATAGCCTAATCTTTGCAGTTGATTGGGAGATATGTATGCTTTATAATTTCCAGGAATTAATCCCAGATAAAAATATTCACCATTGCTAAAAGTAGTAATCTCAGTTATTGATTCTTTGGCCTGGTTATAAAATACAACATTTATTCCACCCTGGCCAACATCACCAATTTTCGATTGGCGTGTTACAAAACCGGTAACTTCACCAGCAATCACAATCGGGACATTGATAGCGGTAACAACATTGGGATTCATAGCAACTTCATAATTTTCATAAATCGGTTTTAACAAAGGATCATCCAAACTGAAAGGATCTATATGTACAGATTGTTCATCATAAGGATTGAGGCCATCATAATAATACAACTGCTGCTTTCCGCGTTTTCTTTCACGGCCGCCTTTTATTACTGCCTTAAGACCTTCAATAAATTTTTCATTATTATCAAGAGTCCCATTAAAATTCTCATCCATGAATGGTCGTACCACCGCAAACGATCTTCCTACGCCATAGTAGCGGTCAAGAATCAAACGCTTGCTTTCATTATCATAGCGGATTGATCCATTCTGCATTTGGGTTACATTGGTGGCATTGGTGGTCGAGGCAATACGCGTAGTAAATCCGGCAAAGTTGGTGAACATGTTAAATGACAATCGAAACATATTTGTCCCGGAAGGGATATCGCGTTCATATGAAAATGTAAGTTGAGTTTGTTTGTAGATGCGTTTGTTAAAATATACTCCTGTAGAAACCAGTTCATGTTTAGCATGATTGTATGTGAAGCGAAATTGAGGGCGAAACCAGCGGGTTACAGAGAATGATGCAAATACTTCACTTATCAATCGACTGACAGAGTGACTCTGATATTTAGATATTTGATATTTCCCTAAATAAAATATACTCGTCCGTGGAAGAGAAATTGTACTTCCAAAATTAATATTAAACAAATCTCTATTAGGGTATTTATCCCAAGTCATGTAGTATCTCAAATTAAAGCGACGGCTGCCAAATCTTAGCGGAGCCGAAACAGAGATCATAACCGATTGGTCAAGCGTAATCAGATTTCGAAATTTGTTCTCATAATATTTTGTGAAAGAACCATCAATGCTGACAAGTGATGGTTTATTAAAATTTATCGCTCCTCTGGCAGCATAGCCAGGGGCGATTGTTCCATTCATGGTCAAGTTTCCGAATAATTGATAAGTAGCTTCACCGGCATATGAATATGGTTCATCATCAAATTTATCAAGCGGAGCATCGGCAGAAAAACCGACTGTAAGTTTATTTGTTAAGCCATAAAAAGCAATCGCCTGAGCATATTTCCGGTTTAACGACAAGCTCTGCCCCTCACCAACAGTAGCAGTATATTCAAGGGAATTTTTAGGGATAATATTATATGGAACTTTTACATAATGCTCTTCGTTTTTTATCTCTCCATCAGGACCATACATTTTCACTAATATCAGCGAGGCACCATAATTTATATCTACCAAAAATTCATACGATCCGGATTGATCAGTATGAGTATAGTCAACCAGATTACGATCCAGATACAATTCAACTTCCCAATCAGGACCCGGCTGTCCTTCGATGCGAATAGTTCTGAAATAAGTTCGCTGGGTCTGGGGTTTGTTAGTAACCATTCCTCCCCGCAACCCTCGTGAAAGAATTCCACCAGCATAAACATCACCAATTTCTGCCTGAGATAGATAAGGCGACCAGCCAAAATAATAATGCCATCGGTAACGAATCTGATCTTTATTAAAACCTGTTTGTGAATTTCCAGTACCACTAACAGTCAGGTCTCCACCCAGAATCATGCTTCCAAGATTAAAACCATAAAAACTTGTTCCATCTCCAACAGGACTGGCTGACAAACTCCAGTCAAGAACACCGCCTGCAAGCAGTGATCTTTTATAAGGCAGTCGTTTGATATCCTTGAGAGCTTCTTCTTTTTTTTTGAGCCGCTTATGCTCCAATGATCTTTTCAGCTTTTGATAAGCAGGGAAATCTTCATTGAGAGGCAGTGTTACCTGCAGTTCGGAAAAATTAAAAATAACGGGAATTCCAAAAAGCGTCTCATACATATCAATCCTGAGATACAAGTCGGTTGTAGTCAGAACAAATTGATCCGTTTGTATTTGAAATTTATCACCGGAGTATTCAACTTTATATTTTTCCAAATCAATATCATATTTATTTTTGGAAGAGATTATGAAGCCTTTGAATCTTCTTTTTTTAAAATCAGCTTCAATTTTTAAATCTAATTGCGAAAATATTTCAATTATAGGCAGATATATATCTTTACCGTCATATTGGACAAATATATCTTTGTTGATTAAATGCCTGACCTGAAAGTTTACTGGAATCTCTTCAAAAATCTGATCAACAGTAGCAGACAATAAATTACTTGTTGTCGTAAAAGACAACAAAGGGAGTACCAGCCATAATACGGCTATTTTTTTCGCGAGACAGATCATAATTTATTTCTTACTAATGTGTGTGCTCAAACAACTCTTATTCTTCGACAATAACCGAATATGATATTTTATTTCCTTTAATCATATCTTCCGGAGGAACATCAGTTCTTCCATCGGGTGTGATAAATAATTCTACTTTATAAGGCGGCTTAAAGGTTTCATCCGGTTTTATAAAATCAAGACATCTTCTCATATCTTTATAAACAGCCAGATTGACTTTGTTTTCGCTGATCTTTTTACCATCAGCATCAAAAAGTTTACCCTGAAGAATTCCCATATAAGAGACATTGCCTTTATTATTAAAATCCATCAATACCTTAATCATATTGTCATTGGTCATTGCCTGAGCTTCTATCAATTCAAGATCAGAAACAAGTTCACCGGTGCGATACTTTACCATAATAGCCATTTGCATAATCAGATTTAGCTGGGTAGAGATTCCATCAGGATTATCACTTGCCGGAGCCGGAGGATTGCTTTCTTTGGATGATACTACAATACGCGTCCAGTATTCTCCATCGGTGAGATCCTGCGGCGGTCGAGCCACTAACCTGATAATCTGTGATCCCATTGCCGGGACAATTACTTTCCTTGGAAACGCCTGAATCCAGTCGGTTGCTGATTTGGGATCAGTTATTAATGAATCCTGGAGTTCCACACGAATATTTCCGAGGCTATCTGTAAGAGGAAGTCCATACGAGAAACGGATTGTGACTTCTGATGGTTTATCTGAGGGATTTTGAACAATAATACGATCGGTTCTTTTCTGAGCAGAAAGGAAAACCACAGTAGGGGCTACCATAACGGCGGCACCAGCTTCAAAGATAAATACAAAAATACAACTAAGTACAATAATTAAATTTCTCATCGGTGTTGTCGCTTCCGTTAATTTATTAGACATGCTTTTTTTCATTATTCTCTCCGTTTATAAATCTATGGACACTAAGTCCCATCATATGCTACACTAATAACAATATCCGCACTGTATGAACCAGCTGCCTGCTGCATTGATGGAACAACTTTTCCACCCAAATAAATACTGGTACTTCCATTTGTAGCACCAATATTTGCAGAAGAAAGATTATATGGATTTTCCCCGACCCAGGCTCCACCGCCCGGTGAATCAGGAGTGCCGGCTAAAGAATCAATCGTGCATACATCATTTTCAAATATTAACTGCATCTGGTCACCGGAACTATTATACAAATATTGTGGCAGGGTAAACTGAATGCTAATGCCAGCCAGATCTTCACCTGAAACAGAAAATATAGCGGCAGTGGTATCAACACCGACAGCAGTACGGGTAACTTTTTTAGGAATCCCCTGTGATACATTACCAAACGTCAATGGAGTATCAGCCGAAACTGAAAGAGGAGTTACTATAGTAGCAGAAGCAGATCCAGTACCAATCGCCTGTCCGCAGATCGGTCCTGCGCCGGATAAAAGAATCATACTAATTGTTATTATAAAAAGAACAATTTTATTTATTGGTACAGATTCCATCTGTAACTCCATCAGTCTTTGCATCTGCTTAATTCAATCCTATGAATTTCAAAGCTTTTATAAAACAATTATTTTAGGTTCCGTTATAACTTACTGTCAATATAATATCACCACTATAGCTTCCGGCTGACTGATATATAGACGGAGTCACTTTACCACCCAAATAAATACTTGTTCCGGCGCTACCTATTTGCGTTGCACCCGGAAAACCGCGGGGATCAGTATCAAGCCACCCTTTGGTTCCTATCATAGTGGTAGGACTATCAGCACCAGTAGTATCAACTGAGCAATCAGTTGAATTGAATGAGATATTCATTCGGGAACTTCCATCTGATAATGCTAAATATTCGGGTAGCTGCAGATAGAGCGAAATACCAGCATCCACCTGTCCGGTTACTTTAAAATTACCGGCTTCGGTATCAGTGTTGTCAACCGTTTTTGCCACCGCTTGAAAAACATTACCAAAAGCAATACTACTGCTGGATGTTACTGTTAGAGCGGTAAGCACTGTGGCTGTAGCTGTACCGACTGCAACTTCCTGTGCATTGGTGTTAGAGACTGTTGTAAAAAGAATCAGTATAATCAACAGTCCTGTTAAAACGAATCCAATTCGAAAATCTAATATTTTTTTCATATCCATCACAAAACTTCACTGTTTAAAAATGGAACATCTGTTTTCTTAATTATTTAATCGTCAAGATGTGCAAAAATTTAACAGCAAATTGAATAAAAAAATCTGTTGATTAACAACGAATTAGCGGATTTCGTGGAAATTATTTTATAAATAAACAGGGAAAGCGTTTCATTTTGAATTCAAAATATGAGTTTTGAATATCAAATTGGATTATATAAATAAAAAAAGGAGAGCCAATAAGCTCTCCTTTTCAAGATAATTGATCAATCCTTCGATCAATTTCCGTTGTAAGAAACTGAAAGAATAATATCTCCAGTATATGTTCCAGCAGCCTGGAAGAGTGAAGGAGCAACTTTACCACCAAGGAAAACACTTGAGGAGGCAATAGCAACAGCTCCACCAATCTGCATGGCAGCTGGGAAATTTCTTGGATCCTCATCGATCCATCCATCAGCAGCTAATACAGTGGCTGGAGTTTTGCTTGCAGAAGTGTCAACAGCCATATCAGTAGCTGAGAAGGAAATAACCATATTTCCACCTGCAGAACTGGAAAGATATTCCGGTAATACAAACTGAGCTGTTACGCCAGCTTCTGGTTGACCGGTAATGGTAAAGATTGCTGCAGTTGTGTCGAGGCCAACTGCTGTTCTTGCGACAGTTTTGGGTACGCCCTGAAAGACATCACCAAATTCCAGATTTTCGCTGGCGGCAAGTGTAATAGCGGCTAATACGGTACCATCTGCTGTACCTGTCACTGCCTGCTGTGCATTAATGCTTCCTACTCCTAACAACAAGAAACAAAGTAGGGCAAAGATTACTGGAAATTGATTCCTAATTCTAGTGAAGTTCATGTCATCCTCCAAGATATGTTTATAATTCTTATTTTTATCCAAACAGTTAAATGTTTAACTATTGTTCTATGCTTTTCTAAATCGCCAGAACATGTGATTATATTATCATTTTTGCTTAATTATTTAGAATGGAAATAGAGGTTGTTTGAATTTTGAACAGGACTACAAATCAGGGAATTACCTTAGAATCCAGTATATTGGACAGTAAGAATTATATCTGCAGTATAAGCCCCCGCCGGTTGACGAAAACCGGGTACAGCTTTTGCACCAATCCAAACTGTAAGTCCATTGGAACCAAGATCATAGGTAAGAGTCTGCCAGGGATTCAAATCATCATAAGTAGGGCTGGATTGGTTGGGAGATGAATTGGAGTCAATTGCACAGCCATCAGAATAAAATATAATCTGCATATTGTTACCGCCGGATGATAAATATGTGGGAAGGCTAAAATCAATAGTGACTTCGGCTCCGGCATCTCCTCCGACACTAAATTCAGCAGCATTGGTAGAGCTTTTATCCACTGTTTTGGGAATACCGGGAAACATGGTCCCAAAAACCAGATTACTGTTAGCTGTGACACTTTCATCAGCAGCAAAAACAGGCAGCATGGCTACTAAACTAATAACGCAGATAAAACTATATATAAAAGATCGCTTCAAATCATCTCCTTTTGATCTTAATATAAACTTTGTATATCTGTCAACGGCAGTCAATTAAAATTATGATTATTGATATGGAAAGAAAACTGTCAGAGTACATGATTGATTTTCGAATTTAGAATTATCAGCATAATGATCCAATAAAATAAGAGAAACTACGGAATCAGAAGAATAACTCTCATAATAATCATTCATAGTTATTGCAACAGTATTGTTTTCGGGAATTCTAAGAACCATTGTTTTTTTGGTAAGTTCACTATTTGAGAGAGAGGTTATACCAACCGGATCATTTACAAATGCATGAGCGGTAATTCTTTCTGAAACAGTCTTCAATTGTTCTTCTGCAAGAATATCAGGAAATGAAAATAATCCTGATATAAAACAGAATGTAAAAACAGATAATTTTAGAAAAACTCTCATAGTGGTACTCTAAGCAGTAAAGTTTGTACTGCTTTAGTATACCACTAAATCCAATTCTGTCAACCTGCGAAGCAGGCCGTACCTGTCCTATTATTGAACTATCTCAATCTTCAAAAATTCTTAATTACCAGTTAATGTAATTGTAACTTCAACATCTCCTGAGTAACTTCCACCGGTCTGACTTACTATAGGATCTACCTGTCCACCAATCCAGATTGTCATACTACCGTCTACGGCACTTAGATTCTGAGTATTGGTGCTGTTGGGATTAAGTGTCCCTGCCGGGCTGGCCTGCCCGCCACCAGTACCATCTTCATAGGAGGCATCAGTAGAAAGGAATAAAACATCCATAGCAGCAGTTGCTGATCTTAACGAATCCGGCAAAGTAAAATCTATCTGAACTTCAGCACCAACCGAACTTAAAACAGTCCATTCACCGGCATTGCCAACATCAGTTTTATCAACTGATTTGGGAGTACCGGGAGTAACATTACCAAAATTAAGATCATTGCTTCCGGTTACTGTCAATGTAGACAAAACAGTAGCAACAGCCTGAACTGTTGCTGTTTCCTGCGCCTGAATTACAGGAACAACAAATAATACTAATACAATTAACAAAATTGATATAATTTTGCATTTAAACATAACTATCCACCTTTTGCTTCTGGTTTCTTTTCTTGAAACACTATAATAGCAACAGTAATGCCGGACTTGCCCCACAGGTATAACCCAATATCTCACAACAACATATAGTCGCATATCTAGATTTACGATTATCAGGGAAAGAGCAAAATATAGGGAAGTACCAATATTTACAGGAACAAGCAAATAGTTACTATTCAAACTTGAAACAGGCGGAGCCTGTTGTATTATATATCTGGATAAACTAAAACAGAGAAATTGTAATTATGGCCAAAGGTTCGATTTTTCAAATCCCAAATCTTGTTAGTCTGTCACGGATTTTTCTGACACCCTTTGTTGCATATTTCCTATGGAAAGGGGATCTGCAGTCGACACATATATGCGCCCTGCTTTTGATATTAGCCGGAATAACTGATGCTCTTGATGGTTACCTTGCCAGAAAGCTGAACCAGGTTAGCGAATTAGGTAAGTCACTCGATCCATTAGCGGATAAAATCATGGCCGGTATATTAGTGATTTTGTTAATCCTCTTTAGAGAGTTTCCAATATGGCTGGCACTATTAATTATTGGTCGTGACATTTTGATTTTGATAGCCGGGTTGATATTATTAAAAGGCAAAAAAATTGTTGTACCATCAAATCTTACCGGGAAATATGCTTTTGCCGCGATTGCTTTTTTAATCGGTAGTTATATTTATAATTATCCATTTGGAATCTGGTTCACCACCAATATCACCATTATCTATATTGTTCTATCTTTCTACTTTTATACCAGATTGTTTTTAGCAGTTAAAAAAGGAGAGGCTTTGCCTCTTTTTAATGATAAATTGATTTATAAGATTCTAAGATGGATATGGAATTTCATATTTCTTACTCTCTATTTATTCAATTTTTATGAATTCATGTTCAACTGATTTTGATTATATCCTCCATACAAATTAATTAGAACATAATAAGTGCCTCGGTAATTAGCTATATTGTCTTGGAATAATCCCTCTGTTTTCCAGGTAATAATTACATACTTAGATTTTCTTTTCCACTAAGCCTATCTCTCCCAATACCATTATGCATCACACGAAGTTTGGCAAGGCGATTGCATTATCATAATGAAACAGTAATTGAAAACAAGCTCACAAAATATAAACATCTGGGTGGGATATGGAAGAGAATAAAACAAAAGCAAAAACATGCATTAACTGCAGTCGTCCGTTGATCAAGCAAAAAGGGATATGGCTATGCGCCAAATGCAATCCGCGGGCAATTGATACTACCAATATTTTCGTAGATGATATCGAAACCGATGAGTACATGTTTATTGAATGTCACGGTGCTACCATTTATGATGAAGAGACAGGTGAAATTACTCAAGGAGTAAAATGGGTTGATGAAAATAACATTTCAAAGGGATTTGATATTATTGGAAAAGCAGTTTATGCTCCCAATCACAAACACCGTCGTCGGATAAAAAGAGAAGCACTGGGGAAAATCCGCCGCTGCATCGCCTGCCAGGATTATACTGTCAGAATGCGCCGTCCGGAGGGAAGGGATTTCTTTATTCCCTCGGTAAAACATCCCGGCCGCACCAAACTCAAACCAATGAACCATGTAACCTACGAACCATAACAGACGAAGTCTGTTTTTCCGCGAAGCATTGTAGTAAAGATTAATTATAATTTTTTTGTATGTACTCTTTATTGTGATTCCTCATAAAAAGTAAGTCAGGAGCCCCGTGCTCCTGACACAAACATAGCATGTTTTTCCGCAAAGCGTTGAAGCGTGTAGATATTTAACTATGGACATCTCACCACTTGTAGTTCACATACCGTAAATGAATAAAAAAAGGCAGAACCTTAATGGCTCTGCCTTTATGTTATTATTCGACTAAATTATATTCTTAAAATTAACAAACACAAATTCAATATTGCGTCAGGAATCCTTGTGATGGCATCACTCATTCTTCAGGACTACTGTCTCAGCTACTTTGGCAGTGTAGGCTACGTCGGTAGGGACTTCTCCATTACCACCTTTAAGTATTAACACAAAAAAGAGATATGGAAATATTCCTTTTTTCTTGCCTTTGAACTCAAGCTCTCCTTCAAGAGGAATTACTTCACCTTCTGGCATTTTGTAATCCCCTTTAGGATGCAGGTTAACAAAGCCAACTTTGATCATCCCGGCTTTACCAACCATACCGTTTTTCTTGGCTTCAAGAACAACCGCAGTCCCGGTGGCTCCTCTTTCGATAATAATCTGCCCGCCAACATCAATTGGCTGGTCGAGTGTTACCAGAATGGAATCCCCTTTTTCATATTCCCCTGAAGATACTTTTATATCAGGTGCAAACTTGAGGCTTACTTCTTTCCCTTTTGGAAGCTGGATTCCTGCATTTACCGAGGCGCAAATCATGAGTAAGATCAAAGAAATAATAATAACCTTAAATTTTCTATCTATCATAGTCTCCTTCTTTCAGTATAGTATCAAAAATTATTTCTTTAACTTCGGTAATTTCTGCTTCAAAGAGGGCTTGAAACTTATTGTTACCTTTGTTCCCGCATTTAAAGTAATTTCCCCTTCCATGTCAAACAATGAATAATCTTCCAAAAGAATTTTTTGATCAATAGGTTTTTTACCCCAACTGCAATCCTTGGTAATGTCTTCATAGGCAATATGAATTACATAGCCGGGCTTCCACGTAATTTCATTATCATCACCGGATAAAATCTGACTGCCTGTTATACCCCATGATGGATCATCATCTTCAGGTACAGACTCTATATGCAGATGACCATCCGGCGGCATTGCATTTACCCTATAAGTATATTTTTGTTTTTTTGTCCATCGGCGGGCATCACTGAGATATTTGTTAATCATTTTAATATCAGCCGGATCTCCTGACGATCCCAAATCATTCTTCAATTGTTTGAGTTCATCAACGGCTGTCTTAAGACGGTACTCAGGATCATTGTTCCCATTGATCTCTTTTATTCTGCCGCTTAGATCTACTCCTGCACGTTTGGCGACAACTGCTTTTTTGGTTTCAGTTTTACCGACAAGATATGCTTCATGAAGTTTATTATCCGAGGGAGTTATATTTGTACCTAATGACTTTTGTTCATAGTTAATCTGAGCATGAAGTAAAGCCCAGGCACTATCATTATCATTATCTACAATACACTTTTCAAATTGGTTCCATAATTTCAAAGCACTATTAGCACGCATGAATAGAATCGAGGTAGAGTCGCCATCTTTTGTGTAGGTTTCAAGATCACTAATAATTCTTAGATGAAAATCCATTTTTATAACGGTATCCTCTATCGGATCAACATCCGGCCACGTCTGCTGATCATTAATAACATCAGCATAACCCAGAATAATATTATTAAGTTTCTGCTCGCGTCCTCCACTTTGCATTTCAGAGTATTTCTGCCTGATAGCTTCAACAGGGGGTTCAAAATCATCAAATAATTTTTTCAATAATGTACTTCGCAAATACTGAGTATATTCCTGTTGGATATTTACTTGCTCTTCTGAATTAGTATTCAAAGGATTATCATTACGGTGCTTGAGAATGTTATCTTCGTAAGCAGTTGCCCGTCCAAGCTGGAATTGGAAATGCCAGAGGTATACACCCGAGACAAGAACAATCCAGGCAAGACAGATCATAGCTACAAATTTGGTGAATTTACGGAATTTTATTAAGCTCTTGTTTCGTGAAATTGCCTTAAGAAGCCAATACATCGGTTTGCGTACACCCACCGGACGAACTTTTGTAGGTGGAGTATATATTGACCGGCCAACTTCAGCACCGACTTTGGATGGAGATTCACCTGTTTGAGATACAAAAAATATTTGAAAATCGAGTGTTCTTCCAACAGCTACTTTCACAAGATCTTTGAGCTTTACCAGAACATTCCTAACAGTCCCTGCCCAATCTTTCTGATTTGAAATTTTGGAACTGGAAAGAACTTTATTAAGAAATAACTCAAAATCCTCACATACAATGTGTTCGTCTTCTGCACTGATAAGCACCGACTGTTCTTCGCCATTAAATCCCTTTAGCGTATCCGATTTGGAAATCACAAGGGCAACAGGAATAGGAAGCTTCTTGTCCAATGGAGCTAATTTCTCAAGCATATTTACAAAGGCAGCCACGTGAGCCTGGCATTGCAAATCAGCATTCAGAACTTTGGGATCAAACAAAAAGAGAAGGCCATCACAACCATTCATAAAATCAGCAACTTTATCAGTAAAATCATTCGGCTCACCAATCGCTACCGCATCACCGGGATAGTCAAGGGTGATAACCGGAACCTTAATACTGCCGTCTAAAATTGCTGTAAACTTTAATAATCTATCCGCAATTGAAGGATCCGGAAATTTACGATCCTCTTTTAGATCAACAACTGTTCCTACGCCTGTGGCACTGCCAACGCCCCAAATCTTTTTATAATTAGAGAGAAGTTCACCAGCCGTAGCATTATCATTTATTGATATCTGAAGATCCTGCGAAACTTTACAATCCTCGTTGAGTACAGTAAAGTAAACTGTTTTCCCTGCGTTGTTATGTCCAAAAACCCCAATACGAAAGCCACTCGGCCACTCAAAATCGCCATTGCCAGATTTTGAACCGCCACCCCCGGATTTTTTGGATCCCTTTTTGCCGAATTTAAATAATTTTGCTAAATTCACTTATCATTATTTCCAAACTATGATTTTCAAATCAATCGGTATATTTTTTTAAATTGTCTAATCTATTATTAATTTCTATAAGTTGATTATCTTCATATTCAAGCCACCACATTGGCGTCATCACTGCTATAAAAATCGAGAATACCACTATGAATGTGAGAAGAAAAAATGCAGGACGACGCTGGCTGAAGACTAACTTTGTATAGCGAAAACTTGAGAAAAAACCTTTTGCCTTACCTCCCAATTCATTAAAAAATGATTTTACTTTTGACCAAAAACTGACTTTGATCAAATAATTCCAATGCATGATATATTCTTTATAGAGCTTTTTCTTCTGGCTTAATTTATCAAAAGAATTAACTCGCTGCAGATGGAATTCAAGTGATGACCGATCAGTCATCAGATCATTACCAAGCTGTAATCTTCGTCTGGCCAATTCAAGAAACTTACGACCATCATCCATAGCATCAAATGCTTCAGGGCTGAGCTCCTGGTTAATCGGACGACCGTATTTATTTAGGAAATTCGCAAATTCATTCAGCAGGAACGAATGCAGGCGGAAATTATCATTTAAGGCCCCTTCCTTGAATAACAAAGGGAGCAATACTCCTTCAAAGAAAGGAACATCCTGCTTAACGGCCCTCAATCCTCGACAGTAATCATAAGCTTGATTGGAACGGCCATCAACATCAGCGACAGACTCAAAATAAGTAATCAGCATTTGTACTGTAAGATGACGAAGATCAGAACTTGGCAATGGTTCCATTTTGATTGCATCAAGAAATGAATAATCAGCTTCTACAGCTTGATCGCGTTGTTCCCGCAGTGTTTGAAATACTGTCCTGATACCATTGTAGGTTTGCATGAAAGCTTCAGTTTCAAACTGGGAATAGTTTGTCTCATAAGTTTTCAGGTATCGAAAAAGATCATCGATGTATGATTTAATATTCACTCTATTTCTTTCCTGTCAATTTTATACCGCATAGACAATCAAATCGGTTTTACCCAGATTGTCAAACTTGCTTATATCAGGTGCTCCTCTGAATATCAGGTTAACCTGATTTACTGAAGCCGATTTTACCATATCCTGGGACCACAAAGCAACCTTGTTGCCATATGTAGTAGTATCAACTTTGACCGGATCAGTCTCACCCAGCCCGCGAGCTTCGTTCAATCCCATTCGTACCTGCATTGAATTCCACTGCTCAACTGTAAACATGTCTTTTACCAATAAGGTAACCATATCAGATATCGGTTGAGGTTTGGGAATATTTATCAATAGATAACACAGGCCGCTGGCTTCTTCCACCCGGCATCCTGCAAATTCAATCATGCGATATGTTTTGCCCTGGTACGTCACAGAGTCAGTAGCAACCGCCTGATCACCCAATTGATCTTTTTCAACCTGCGCCAGATACCCAAAGATTCCTCTTAGAATTTCAAAATGTTCATTTATAGCTCTGATATGCACAGCGAGATCCTGATGATTATATTCTGCTAAAAGTAAATTATCCACCCCTGACATATAGGTACCTAATTCACTTTTTAATTCATTTGTAAAGAATCTCTCATTTAAATAATCTTTCAAGCCAGGCTGAAAGTTAATAAGAGTGGAAAACACTCTAAAAAGTTTTTTGAAGAAAATAACAAGTTCAATTGGATGGTTAGAATTTTTTCCAACAACAAAGCCATCAAGCGACGAAGAAATATAAAATCCGTATTGATAGATAGTATCCTTAAGAGCTGTCTGGAGTTCTGTTCTTTCACCAGACATTGAACCACCGGCAACAGCCATATATGCTCTTGAAGTCAAAGCCAATAGGCTGTCTAATTTATTTCTATAATTACGAGCCAGTTCAGTCAGCTTATCACTGGCAAACAAAGTCATACAAGGAGGATAATAATTCTCTGATAAGACAACTCCATCACCACTTTTGACCAATAAGCCAATCTGGAGAAAATTTGCTGCCGGAAAATTGGGGGGCTGCCCAAGGTGAAGTGAATAAGCTGATGAAAGAAAAGGAATCCTGGGGACATCTTCATCCGGATCAGGATCACCTACCTGAATTTTTGATTCAGGATCAACACCAATAAATATTGGAATACTATCCCCGCCTACTCCAATTTCAGCCGATATTGTGTTTCTACTCGACTCGTTAATCTCAATGAGATAACCTCCCGATGTGACTGCCTGACACCGAGCAACCTCAACATTAACATTTGCCCCGTTAACAGTTACATTGAGTGATAGTGCCTCAGCCGAAGACGACCTCCGCACCAATCCATAATTATCACCTGCTTCAGTGGCATACCACCGTGAAAGCTCTTCAATATGCTTATTCTGGTCCTTCAGATGGTGCTGATTGATCAGCATTCCATCCTGCCAGTTAACAGAATTTAAGTTAAAGTCGCCCATTATTTTGCCTTATTTTCATCAATCAAATTTATGATCAGTGATATTCCTTGTCAAGATTGTTGAACCATTGTTTTTACATCTTTATCAACAACAAATGAAGACAAACCCAAATAAGTTTTGTTTGAAACAGTTGCTGATGATAAAGAATCTTCAATTACATTTATTTTAATTTTATACTGTAAATTTTCCGGCATGCATAACTTAAGAATTTTGTCCAGCTTAATTCTTTTAAGTTTGCCGGGGAGCCAATTTTTCAAATCCTCAAGAGCCACATCGATTGCATTGACTTTATATCCCGAATCATATTCAGTAAATTCTCTGCCCAGAATGAATTCAGTACCTAATTGATTTAGCCTGCTTCCCAATCGTGTGACTATTTTATCTGGTAACTTAAAAGTGATGCCAATATTTTCTTCAATAAGAAATTTATATCCAAAAATGAATCCAAGAACTATTGAAACCATCTCAGGATTACCGGACCAATAATAAAAGGACGGCAGCAGAGATGCCCAGAGAATTATTTCCCTCTGGTCAGTAGCTCTAAAATCAAGAGAGAAATCAAACAGAGTCATAAATTTTGAAAGATGCTCATTGTCAATTGTAGAAAGTGCAAACTTCAGCATTTCATAGTCAGCATGAGCTAAACTACGTATCACACCAGCATCAAACGGAGCCATCAGGTTGCGGGCATCATCTTCCCATTTATTGGATACTTTTGGAGATCCGGTAACGCCATAAAAAAATTGATATGGAATTATATCAACCGCACTCCACTTGCCAACTTCTAAAAATATCTTTGTATTTTGAGATAGTTCTGTCCCTGCTTTTGGCTCCTGCCCCAGTATTTCCCCTTTATAATTTTCATAGCAGCCAACTGCCTTGAGATGAACCTTATTAAGATCAATTCCAACTTGCTTGAGAAGCATCAGGGCGGCGACAAAATTGAAGGGCATTTTCCTGCTGCAAAAATCCGGCATGATTTGTCTGTTATCGCTGGTCATACCGATACAACCTCAACCTGATACTGTGAATTTACCTGTGACCGGGCTTTAAGAAAATGAACCAAGCGGCTTTTTAGCAGCGAAATTTCATCTTCACTGTAAAACTCTTCAAAGTTTAATGATAGCGTCAGAATAATACAGCGTCGTACGCCACCTTTTTTCATACGCTCAATTCCATTGCGACATGTAACATTCTTGATTCTGGCATCAAAAATCGATGCCCACGCTGATATATCTTCAAAAGTTATAGCACGGTCTCGTTGTCTGAGCCGAGAGGATACTTCAGTATGAATCTGTTTTTCAGTACGAGCAGGTATTGCTCCGGTTGCAGTAACTATATTTTCACAAGATTTAATTCCAGGGTGATTTTCATAAAGGTTAGTAATTTTCCTCTTATCAATACCATTCGCATCAATCCCTGCAGTAACGGCATAGGTAACAGTTATCGAATCAGGAATTGTCTCCAGGATATTAGAAAAATCAAACCAGAGAACAAGTTTTTCATCGCGCTCCTCAAGAATAAAAACCCGCTGATCTTCAATAGATTGTAAATTATGAACATCAAGATATTCATTGCCCTCGGAATCTACAACCGAAACAACTTCCAGAATTGTGTTAAGTCCTTCCGGAATTTCAATCTCAACCAGCTTGTTTCCTCCGGTATGCTTAAACAGAGTCAGTTCATTTTTATTGGTAACGATAAAACAATCAAAAAAGAAATTCAAAGATGTTTGAAATGCTACTCGTTTGCCTTTAGCAGGCAAATCCATCCTTATCCAATAATAGAATTCATTTTCAGATGGAGCTGCTATCATATTATCGTCGCAAAGTTGAGCCAGCTCTTTATCAATAGGACCTTCAATCCATTTTTCGCAAAATGAAGATTGAAGCATTACAAAATTATTTTCAATAGTACTAAACAGATCACTACCGTTGCGAAGACCTCCCCAATCCGTGATCTTTTTTGAATCACTCAGAACATCTTCAATACTGCATGATTCGCCGGGGCAAAAGCCGCTATTTAATTCAAAAGTACCATCGGCATTCCCGGAATACCAATGCGACCAGCGCAATTGTGCTAAAGCTTCCTGAGATCCCGAAGTAAAGATCACCGCATTTTTTAATCCTGATGGCGGTCCATCATATTGCACCGCAACATAAACTTCCCATTTACCTCCCGCAGAAGCAGGAATATTAATCTGCCCCGACCCAAACCCTCCTTCTTCAACTGGAGAGATATCAATAATTTCTTTATCATTGCGAAGGTAAATATTTTTGGTATGGGCATCTATTATGCGGGAGTTGCATTCCGGAGAAAAGAAAAATGTCTTTCCCCCTTCTCTTTTTTCCTTATAAAAAAAACGGGTATGTGTGTCAACTTCAACACTAGGATCAATAGGTTCGCATCTCATAACAGAATATGCAGGTATCGGCCATCTCCCTCTCTCCGGACAGACTGATCTGATCAGTTCCGCAGATGAGATCTCCCAGGTTTTATCAAGCCGGCTATCAACCTGCTCAATCTGATGGGCATAAACCTGCATCAAAATCCGTAGGGTTGGGTCCATCCGTTCCTGAGATTCGGGAACATTGGCATTGTATGCCTTAAGTTCCCGGTACATTTCATCAAAAATCTGATTTTGTGTTCTGTGAGTAACTTTTTTCATATATTAATTTATAATTAACTAATCCTGTAACTATGTTCCAATTCTTTCTTTTGTTTTTTCTCTACGTAAATGCCACTCACTTTAACGATGATCCCACCCATCTGGACTGCACTGTTTTTTGGATCTATAAATGAAACAGATACATCATGAAGTCGCTTTTCATACTGATTTATGGCATTCCGCAAATCCCCTCTTACATCAGACAGATTGACAGTCTGAAGATCAGAATATTCTTTTTCCCACAAGTCACAACCATATTCGGGAGCAAACGGCATTTGCCCAATTCGGGTACTTAGAATTAAGCCAATGGAATAAATAATAGATTCTTCAAGATTACAACGTGAAAGGTACCCTTCCCTGAGTACCAGAGGGAGTGAAAGATAATCCATAATTTGCCTAATTGATTTTTACAATTCCACCTTTAATAGTTGTCACTGCACTGCCGCTTACTTCAGCCATAGGCCCCTCTGCTTTGAATGAAGCTCCCCCTTTGGCTTCGTAATTTATACCGCCTTCACTTTTGAAATTGCCACTGGCTTTAAGTTTAATGTCAGACGTAGCTTCTCCTGATATCTTTGCAGCAGCTTTAATAGTAATATCACCTGATGTTGATTCAATATTTATATCATCAGCTTTAAGATTAATTGTGCCGCCTTCCGATTCAATTGATATACTCGGACCATCCATATCTAAAACTATAGTATTGGTTCCATCCTGTTGTGAGATCGTTATTTTTTCTGATCCATCGGCGTCTTCAAATAATAATTCATTACCGTTTTTTGTGCGAAAAACCTTTTTTTCTACTCCGCTTCCAAGTGCTTCCGAACTGGGAATAGGAGGCTTGTCAGTATTATTATAAAGACATCCTAGAACAATTGGCATATTTGGATTTCCACGTTCATAACTAACTAAGACTTCGTCATTGATTTCCGGCAATGCAAACCAACCCCGCTCACAACCCCCATCAGGAGTCATCATTCTCATAAACTGAGTTTCACTCTCCCCCTGCCAGGGAAGCTTTACTTTGACACGACCCAAATTGTCTGGATCTTCATTATTAGTAACTAATCCAACCTGTAAATGAGAAAATGGCTGACGTTCTGGTTGTACCGGTGGAAAAGCTAATTCAAGAGGAGTGCATACAAATGTATTATGGTATCGTCCATTTTCACCTATAACATGCCTTACTTCTTTTATCCAGTAAGTTCCATCCAGAGCACTCATTCCCTCTACATTGATACAGCACCCGGGTGAAATCTTCGGAACGATAGACTGCCCATGGCATACCATTATTTTTCCGGCTGCCCCTTCCGTATCACGGGATAGAGTTTTATCTATTATTGATTGAGTAATATGTTTTGGTGATGATGATACGCCTGATGTTGTAAAGATTTGATCTGATTTATTAACTGCTAAAGTTGACATGTCAGACAAGGATGATCTTATCGAAGATTTGGTTGATTCACCACTCACTTTTTGTTTTTTATTTGGATCCCATACATTTCCGGAATAATTCAAAGGACCCGTTCCCAAGCCAACCGAAAATGATCCAAGATCTAAACGCCATGTCAAATCTTCGGTAGTTGTGCTCTTAGCCTTTTCAACATTAAATGCACTTCCATCATAATATGCAAACATCCCACATTCACTAGCCAGACGTTTAATAAAATTATAATCTGTTTCCTGGTACTGTACCTTCGAATCAACCTCCGGATTAGCATGTTCACCGTCCGAAGCTATTGTAACGCTGTCTATTCTTCCCTGCGTTATAGTATAATTTGATACAATAGAACCTATCAAATCTGAACAATCATCCAGATTGAACACTTGATTTTTTTTAAGGGTATCCATGGTGATCGACGGGCTGCTGGCAATTACAACAACATTATTTAGACCATCAATACTGTTCTCTATCTTTACTTCAGTGACCAATCCAATAAAATTTAGCTGGCGTTCGGTATCAACTGCTACCTGTTCTGGTCTGATATTAAGAGAAATTGTCTTCCCCAAATAAGAGGTATATCGAGATGGATCGCCAAAATCAACACTTTCTGTACTTGCTCCCAACTCACGAATATGTACTTTCAGGATATGATGAGAATCTACAGATTGATTTAGTTCTATAGAATAGATATCAGAAGTGACTCTACTACCATCAACAGATAATTGACAATCACAATGAGTATTAAAATCTTTTGCAACGGATGCCTCAGAATTCATACCATTATCATTAACATTACTTTCAGACATAAATCAGTTCCTGTCATTTTTTTATCTAAAAGAAATCAGGCAGGATAAATATCCTGCCTGATTAATGGCTTTTTATTAATCAAAAACAGTAAGGTCGCCTTCCCATTTATTGTCAATTTCCACTTCACCAATGCTCAATTTAGCACATGTAATTTCAAAGTACTCATACATTTGATCGTCCGGGTTTGCTTTTGTGTGAGGTAATACCTCAATATACTTGGAAACAAATCCATTTTTCCATTTCAACTCTTTCATCTTTGCTTTGCCTGGACTAGCAAACATAATATTACCATCTTTCAAAGCCGCCTTGGCTGCTGATGTCGCCCAACGGGCAATGTCGGTATTTTCATCTGATTCACGAGTGATCTTTATGAGACCAGTGCGAGGGCGGTTGGAAGCCCTTCCGGTTTCATCAATTGAAGTATAAATATCATACTCCACCATGTAAACATTCTTAAAAGTTTGACCATCAATTTCTAATTTTGGTCTGCGTGCCATGACTTATCCCTTTCTCCTAAACGTTAAATATATAAATTCCATTTTTGTACATGATTAGAATCGCCTATTTATCTTTAACACCAGTACCTTCATCCCCACCCCAGGCTTCGAACTCAATATTAAAAGTCTTGGCTGGGTATTTAGGATTAAGAGATACTTTAATATCCACTTCCTGACGTTTCCTCATTGCTTCATCAGCAAAAATCTTAACGTCATAATCCTGGAGGATATTATCTCCTCCGCTAATGGCAACCATGAATTTATCAATATCCGAGCGCATGGTATCAATAAATTTCTGATCTACGACACTGAAGGTTTGTTTGTTGAGATAGTTTCTCAGAGTCTTGTAAACATAATCATAGGTTCTTCGAATAGAATAAACATTGAAAGTCTCTTTATTGAAAAGAGTCTCGGAACCCATCGCCACTGCCTGACCTTCAAAATTAACAACAGGATTGACACCTTTTTCATTGATTTTGCTGGCATCCGGCTGATTAGCTCGGAAACGAAGATACTTGGCATCATTAATCTTGCCGAACTTATATCCGGCCATTGGCTGCTGCATACCTACCGAAAGGTCGCCCTGGTACATTTTACCAGCCACGGCTGCCGAAGGTGGTATCCACATATCTTCATCTTCATAATCATTAGCACCACGAGCCTGTACATAATTGGCAAATAATGACATATATTGCTTGTAATTATCCACACCCCTGAGGCTGTCAAAACTGGGATCTTCAAGCATGTCCATAATTTCCTCAACCGATTCAAAATCAGGCATATCGGACATGATATGAACCTTATTCGGAAAACCAACTAATCGAGAAATGCTATCTATATTTTCGACACTGCCCAGATAACCTGGTACACACATCATCGAATAGCAGCGTTTGATACCCCATTCACGATATTCATCAGAGATAGCTTTGCCTAATTCTTCCAGCTTATCCTTATCATCCGGATCCATTAATTTTTCCGGGCTAATATTTGAGAACCAGGAATTGATTTTGTCATCCGGTTCAGCCTGTGCATTGGCAAAAAACTTATCAATAGCACGATAATTAACTTCCATATCGCGGCTTTCCTTGAGAACTTTTTTCATATTCTTCTCAAGATTGGATTCAAGACCGGTAGCCGCTTCGTTTAAACCCTTGCGCATATCATCAACATTATCAACTTCACCCAAATATTTCACCCAAACTTTCAATCGTTGAGCTAATAGTTTGCGCTGCTTGGCGTGATCTGCTTTTGTTAAGAATTCCTTGCGCTGGAATCCTTTTTTCGGGTCCAACCACTCAACCCCTCTAACGAGGTCGCCATCGGTGGTTTTAAACGACGGCAATAAATTAGCCAGCTTCTTAAAATCACCAAAAGCATCCCCCAGAATACTGGCAAACTCATCATCAGAGAGTTTCTCGCCAGCTGGTTTAGCTTCTGCTTCTTTTGCTTCAGCCTGTGGCTGCATTTCATTTTTTTCTTCTTCGCCCATATATACTCACCTCGCCTTTATTCGCTTAAAAGATCAATGTAATACTGTGCAACTTTCAACAATGCTTCCTTTTTCTCTGCATCAGACAGAGTCTTTTTAAGAGCATTATTTTTCTTAAGCTGCTTGTCAAGATCGGCCATAATTTCCTTGCTGTAGTAAGTTTCCTGAAGATGATCATTCTGTTCGATAAGCTCTTTGGGTGTAAAATCCTTCATAGCCTTGATCGTAAATTCAGCATTGACCGGTTCCCCTTCGGTTGTTTCCATCTCAGCGGAAAAAGAAGGACGAAATTTCTGAAAGACATCTTTAAGATTATTGCATTCCACCGGTCCTACACTGGCATCTTCATCATTATTGAGCTTGGCAGCATAAAGTATTTTGTTTGATGGAAGTAATTCGACCGGAATCGAATCATCTTTTTTAAGTCTTTCCTGGGCACCCAGCATAAATTTTGCCATTGACGGTCCCTCCGTTTAATTATTATTAGGTTAATTTTTCTTCACAAAAACATATTTATCTTTTTTTACATCTATAGAAACATTATCACCTTTTTTTAACAAACCGGTAATAATATCAACTGATAATTTATTAATTATATCGCGTTCGATTATTCGTTGAATTGGACGTGCACCAAGTTCAAATGTATAACCATCTTTTGCCAGTTTCTTTTTTGCCTTATCAGAAAGTGTCGCGGTGATATTTTGCTCTTTCAGCATATCACCAAGATTATTAAACTCAAGACCAGCGATAACTTCAACCTGTTCAGGTGTGAAGGTATGATAAATGATAATATCATTAAGGCGGTTCAACAATTCGGGACGGAACTTAGTGAAAAGGAACTGCCGTACTTCATCCATATCAACTGGCTTGCTTTCGCGATCAGCATCCAGAATTATATCCGCAGCATAATTCGAGGTAAGGACAACAATACAGTTTGAAAAATCTACAGTGCGGTTCTGACCATCGGTGAGGCGGCCGTCATCCATTAATTGCAGCAGTACATTAAAGACGTCAGGATGTGCTTTTTCAACTTCATCGAGCAAAACAATAGAAAATGGTTTCCGTTTGACAGCTTCCGTTAAAACTCCACCCTCTTCATAGCCAACATACCCCGGAGGAGCACCAATCATTTTGGCTACCGAATGCTTTTCCATAAATTCCGACATGTCCAATCGCACCATAGCATTCTTGTCATCAAACAAGAATTCTGCCAATAATTTCGGAAGGTAAGTTTTACCCGTTCCTGTTGGTCCCAGAAATAAAAACGAACCTACCGGGCGATTTGCCAGTTTTAATCCAGCGCGAGCCTTACGAACCGCATTGGCAATAGCTTTAATTGCTTCTTCCTGCCCAACAATCTTTTTGGAAAGGAAAGCTTCCATATTGACCAGACGATCTTTTTCGGCAGTCATCATTTTGGAAAGTGGAATCCCGGTGCGGCGGGCGACTACTGCCGCTATATCAGAATCATTAATTTTCGGTTCAAGATTTTCGACTACTTCTTTTAAGGAAGCTAATCTTTTTTTCTTATCACCCAGAACCTCTTTAATTTCTTTTATGTCCAAATGATCGTAACTCATTAGTTCCCCTCCGCGCTAATTTCAAGCCTGTGTCCCCACATGCCGTCAAGGTTGGACATCTTTTCATTAAATTCGTTCCAGTCATCATCGAGCTGCTTGAAATCATCCCCGTTTTTCTCAGGATTTTTTCCATCGCATTTCTTAATCAGTTTTTCAAGTCCTTTAATTTCATCTTCCAGCTCAGGGATAATTCTTTTTGCAGTTTCTTCTTTAACACAAAATTCACTGGCAGCTTCGTCAACAATATCCAGAGCTACGTCGGGTAAATTTCGTTCACTTAGATATCTAATGGCATATTTTACAGAACCGGTGACAGCCTCTTCTGAATATTCAATCTTGTGATGTTCTTCATATTTTGGAACCACACCCTTAACGATTTTCACTGCATCATTAAATCCGGGTTCTTCGACTTTAATTTTTTCAAACCTGCGATCCATGGCCTTATCTTTTTCAAGATACTTGGTGTATTCTTCTTCGGTTGTTGCTCCGATTAAGCGAATCTGTCCTCTCGCTAAAGCTGGTTTAACCAGATTAGCGGCATCCATCCCGCCGGATGTATTGCCTGCACCAACCAAAGTATGTAATTCATCAATAAACAGAATTATCCTGCCTGCAGATTTAACTACTTCACTAACAAGACCTTTAAATCGCTCTTCAAATTCCCCTTTGTATTTCGCACCGGCCACAAGTGAACCCATATCAAGCTCCATAAGCTTAACCCCTTCAAGTGACTTGGGAACTTTTTTATCAATTACTGCCTGAGCGAACCCTTCAACAATAGCAGATTTACCAACACCGGCTCCACCAACCAATACCGGACTGTTTTTACGACGGCGAAGAAGTATCTGAATCAACAACTGAACTTCCAGTTCACGACCGATCATGGGATCAAATTCCCCGGCAGCAGCCTGATTAGTCATATCGGTGCAATACTTCAGCATTCCGGAAACATCTTTTTTACTGGATTCAGATGTGGCTCCTGAAGAATCTGATGTTGTCGAGGCTATCTCTTCAACCGATTTACTTTCGGCAATAGCTTTATATATATCTTCTCTGGTTAGTTCAATTTTATCTCTGAGAATAGGAGAGAGGGCTGTTTTGGGATCAAAAATGGCAATCATAATATGCTCCGGCTCTACCAGAGCATCAAATAATTTTGCTTTCTCTTCCAATGCCTGCGAAAGAACCTCCTGAACCTCAGGCGAAACGTTGACACTCTCTTTCACAGCATTGCGGCTGGATTGTTCTTTGAGAAAAGCTTCCACCATTGAAGCAACAATATTTGGATTTTTTCCCAATTGATTTAAAATTGATTCAACTTCTGAACCTTCTTGTCTGATTACGGCTACCAAAAGATGTTCAATTGCTATTTCCGGATGTCGAAATTCGGCTGCAACTTCCCGTGCGATCTTGATAACGGCTCTAGAATCAGAAGAATAACTGGCTATATCCATCCCTGGTTGATTCTCCTCTTAGAATATTTAGATATTAATAATCGAATAATAGGTATTCCATACCTACCATACCGTTTGAAAATACCAATCTCCAACTCGTATGTCAAGCTTTTACCAAAGCATAAGGCATTATGAATCAGAGATATAACTTAATTTTTCATTAAAACTACTATACCACTAATACGTCTTAAATTTACAAATGTTGGTTTTGATTGAAATAATTATAAATCGCTTGCCTGTTTGTCTGCAACCAGTCAGAATCCCATTTATAAATTGTAAAACTTGCTACCAAAAACTCTTCCATTGTCTTTGCTATTTGCGTGTCATCTGTTGCCGCTTGAGCTTCATCTCTACTATATGGAGTTGATGGTGATAGGTTTTGCTCTGCCGTTTGAAAATCTGTAAATGCTTGATTTCCAGTAGATTCACTACCACTCTCCTGAGCGAAAGCAGCAGCTTGTACAGCATCCTGCAATCTTTGTAAATCAACTCGATATTGCCAAAGGTCGTCATACGCCACCAGTAGTGGGTGTTTAATGTCAACGAGTCAGTGAGCATTTACGATGCGCTTGGGAGAAAATCGACGACCTGAACAAACGTGAAACCGGGATCGATTAGAAGCTCTAGTTTGTACCGCATCATTTCAAGTGGTTTGTGGTAGATTTTACGGGCTCCGAATATCGCTGGGGTAAACAGATTATACACATAACTACATACTACTAATTCGGTGTGCTGCATAATCCAGGTCTTCTGTCTGACTAATGCTGATCTCAGTCGACTTCTGTGGTTCATAGCCTGCCTTTACCCGTTCTGCGAAGTTTAACATAACAGAATCGGAACCTAGCGGTTCGGGAAGTTTTTTATTTTCAAATACATACACATGATTCTCAATCATCGAACGCATTTTTCTATCCAAACTCTGATTGCCCTGATAGCGATCTACCATAGCCTTCTTGTTAATCTCCTGAATACGCTTCGCTTCAGACGGACCCAGCTGGAATTCCGCCCCCAGGAGTTCGTTAGCATTGTTAAGACGGAGGAATCTGACCGCATCCCAGTTCGGGGCATCAGCAATTTCTCTCATAGTCTCCAAAATCTTACTGCTTAACAAATCGCAAACCTCAATGTACAGATCTCCGTCACCTGCACGATTGCACCGAGTTGATCCCCACTTCTGAGCCGATTCAAGAGACCAGACTAATTCATAAACAACCGATTCGACACGGCTTCTGTCCCGTGCTCTTTCTATCAACTTTTCTACTCTTTTTTCACACTTATCTTTAAATGCACTTCTCAAACTATCTTGAAGCAAATCTATTCTTGTTTCGTACGGTACCTCAGGTTCAGCATTACTTTCCTCATTATTTGTTTCTTTTCCAGGACTAATTCCTTGCAGTATTCGCAAACAATCATATGCCATTATGAAGACGCGATCCACATCTTTGCTGCATGGATCAACAATATTGTTGAGTTCGTTGATATAACTGTTCACTTCATTTTCAGCATTTTGAATAATAGCTTGATACAGCTCATCCATTCTTGATTCATCTACATCGTCAATCAAACCCTCACGGTGAAGAAGAGCTATCACGACTGATGTAGCATTACGTTTCGCTCTTTGCGCCCACCATCCACTTTTATGATCATTTAGATCTAACTTGACTTCATGGATAATATCTTCTACTTTTTTCAACCTGTCCCATAGGATCTCTTCGCGATCAGGTTCGTCTTTCCAAATAGCAGTAGGTTGAGAGTTGAATGTTATATGCAGATTGTTGCCAAATGGCTTTGGATTATTTAGAACCCATTCAGTTCTATCCCCCATATGAGTAGTTTTATCCAAGCGACCTTCTCGAAGCATCTTCCAGATTATTGTGTCTCTGTTGACCCATGAGTTGGTGTCCATAGTTTCCGGATCCCCGATAGGAAATCCACTCTCAGGATAGAAGGTGTCAAAAAAGTCTTTATTCAAGTCAAGAAAGTCGTGCATTTCATCGTTTTTAGGATCCTGATAGTTCCAGATCGTAGCAAGGACCAGGTGAGATACACCGGCAGCAATCATAATTTTAAGCTCGGTAAGGCGTTGGAGGAGAATTTTCCACCGTATATTAAGTATTCTAGCAGGTCCAGGGTAAGTATTCCACTTAAGCAATCTATCAGCCAGGTCAATCCTGGCCTTCAATGAACTCTTTACACGACTGAGGGACACGCCAATGCGAAATTTTTCGTAGGAGGTGAAGTCTGCTAAAATTTCGTTTTCAGGTGATATGTAGCCCGCAATGGGAGTTTCAGGGGCCAGTATTTTCCCCTGCTTGTCCCATGGTCGGTACAACAGACTAATGACACAAGACTTACCTTCAGGATCAGCACCATAACCATCAGGCTTTAAATCATTGCACCACTGCTGGATGCCGTAAATAGGTGGAGATCTCCTTGTAAGCTTTGCTCGTCTTCCGGAATACCTGCCATGTGTTAAAAACCAACTATGTTCTGATTGCTGATCAGACATTAAATCACCTCACTAATGTAGCATACATTTATCACATTAAAGCTTACTCTGATGTTCAGGGAAGAATATCCAATACCACCCGGGCGGGATATCTTCTTCACGTGCCAAGCCATCTCCGTCGAGTGTTCCTTCAATTTTTGTACCATCCGCCAGACACAAAATATACTCCGCCCCTGCAACTGGATCTCCATTTTCATCCAGCAGCTCAATTTCTATCCAATCTTTAAATACTAGAAGCTCCGACTCTTGATTAAGGCCGAACTCTTCATCCTCAACTTTGACTGTGAAAAAATATTCCGGCGGATTATAACTGCCCCCATATTCATCAAGCTCTTCCTGGGTCGGTATTTCATCAGTATCTTCATAGTACTGATATTCCCATTCAATTTCAAAACGCCCATTCATTACAGTCGCCGAAAGTTCGGTAATCTTATCATGAACGCTATCCTGATCATATTCATAAATTGTTATAATTACTTCTTCATTATCACGGACACCGTCAACAAAAGCTGACAATGTCAGAGTGTCGCCTCTTCTTGCTTCCGAAGCACCCCAGCTCATATTGTTTACTTTTATCATGGGTACAACAGGTATCCTATCCGATTCCCCATCTATTCCGTTCTTTGGAAAAGAGACTTCAAAAAATACCTGATCATCAACTTCCATATCTTCCGGTATATCAAATTTACCCTTAAAAATATTATTCCGAATTTTACCTTTGATAGTACCCAGACTCACTCCATTTTCGCTACTTCCGACAATTTTTATTTTGGCATCGTTGCCGACAAAAGCTGTTTGGATTTTAAACTTAGCATTTCCCCCTGCTGGAGCTTTTACAGAACTCCAGAAAGCTGCAATAAGAATTGGATCGACTTTAACCGTATGTTCTGAGTCTGTTGATTTTGAAAACTCTAATTCCATAAATTCTTAACTCTATAGTTCTGGTATAAAATTGTCAATCATCTCACCAACCTGAATACCGATTGTTTTCATGCTCTTTTTGGTAAAGTCCGCATTGAAAGTACAAGCCATTTCATCATAAAGAATATAAACCTGCTTGCGTAGCGATGCCTTGTCATCAGATTGAAACCATTTATAAACCACTTCCATTGCCTGCCCGCCGCTGATATGATCTTTGGTTTCTTCCTTTACAATTTCTGCACCCGGTAAGACGCTAAGCATATCATCAATGCGAGGTCGGGCGTATTCTTCTACGTTTTCTCCCTGAGGTTTATGGTCAATCAGCAAGGTAATATTGTGATACTGGTCATCAACCTGTGGCCCCTGAAAGAAATATGCTGATTGATCCACCCACCCACCTGGCAGGGGAAGTTTGAACCGGTTAACTTTATTTTTGGAACTCATACTTACACCTAACAACTTATCATTTAATACAACTATCAAACAAGATTAATTTATGGTCTATAGAGACAGAAATCATTTCGATTTCCCCCAATAATTACTATCAGAAATATCTGCTTTTATGTGTTTACCTTTTCCATCAATTATAGGTTTGCGAATCTGATAAATAGTAATATTCGCTGTTGGTTGTATTCTTACCATTTTCCCTTTATTTTTGTGGACGACTTTCCACTCATACCATTCCGGATGAGGATGTCTTGCTTTTTCTTCTTTCAAAATATCAGCATCTTCAGGGAGCACTTCAAAAATCATTGAAAAAGTTCCTTTAGCCCAGGGTTTCTTTTTCTCAACAAAGAATTTCCCTTTAAAAAAGTATTCATATCCTTTATACGTACCACCACTGTCATCAGGTACATTTTTTGGACCTTCTCTTCTGAGAAATTCTTTTGGCATCTGTTGGTTTCTTTTAAAATCTCTCTTCCAATATTTTTTAGCGAATTTTAAACACTTCTTTGGACTGAGGTCAGGGGGGTGCCTGTATTTAACCATATAATTCGTAGGCAAGCTTACCTTTTTACGCTTTGACTTAGCTACATATTTTTTCCACAGTGTTGCTTTGACTAATGGATATTTAGTTTTAAATTCTATTTTCTGCTGCTTGCGGGTCTTCTTGACCACTCCTTTAAACAATAGCCAATAAGTATGAAATTGTTCACTGGATGATTTCTTTTTACCTATTTGGTACCATTTGTATTGTTGCTTGTGAGTGGGGGCATAAAAAGTACACTTCCCGCCAAATGCTTTTTTAAATAAATTCAGCATAGCAATGTTCTGGCCGATATTGCAGCCTCGGATGATGACTTTGCTACCTGCCTTGAGTGTCCCAGATAGATCATCCAATCCTCCCTGCTTCATTTTATCTTTCAGGGAATAGTAATGAACCCGTTTTTTATACTCTTTATCAACCAGTTGTCCTTTGATCTTGACCTCTTTAGTCAAAGTTAGAGAGAAGCCGAGCCAACTGTGTTCATTTGCATGAGAAACAATATTTATATCACCAAACGGTTCGCTCAGACCGGAGATTCCTGAAACAATATCCTCAAGGGATAACTCTCTTGTCTTTCCTGTTGGCCTTGTAATCCAATCATCAGGAAAACGTTGTCCCCATAGAAAATGTTTGTAAGCAGCCAAATAAAAAGCATCCCGCCCGACAATGTAAACATATTCGGGAATAGCATCTTTAAGAATTACCTCTTGCTTTGGTTTTTTAGTAAGAGTCACAGAATCGTGGCATTCTTTTCTGGTAAGTTTTTCAATGATCTTACTGGAAACCGGGGTATTATTGGAATAGAAAAAATATTTCGCAGCAGGTATGGGTTTGGGCTTGGTCTGATTTTTCGGATGATAAGGTTTTCCATCCTTGCCCAGAAAATAATCACCGCCTTTAACCATTTTTGTCATTGCACTAAGATTAATGGCGTACAAATATTTATTCTTAAGGATTTCTTTTTTTTTGGGATCACCCTTTTCTATTTTAAAAACCGGGCGAACAGAAGTTATGACTGGTTTTGTCATGAACGCTCCCAGTCTTCATCATCGTTATCATAATAACGACTATCACTTTCCTGTTCCCACTCTTCTGAGAGCTTCCCGTCACTTTCACTATCCCAATCATCAGATAATTGTTCTTCATCATCCAAATCGGAATCATCATAAGGAAGCTGGGCGTCTTCACTCTCGTCATAATCAGGGTCTAAATCCGGGTCATCTTCCTCTTCTTCTGATCCCGGATAAGAATATTTTTGAGATAATAAATCATCCGTATGAACATCTGCAAATAACCAATAATAATCCTCTCCAGCACCTGGATCTACTTCCAGAGTATATTTATTATCAGGTACTAAGAATGTAAATTTTAAAGTTAGAAATTTATCTCCGGGGATTTGATCATCCTTAACTGTCAGAGTCTTATTATATAAATCTTTATTGTCGCTACAGAAGAGAGTGTATCTATCATCTTGAGAACTTGCATCATCAGGATCAATTTCGAGTTCGACCATTAAAGTATTCAATGAAAAATAGACAATATTCTTATGTCCGGCTTTAATTGCGTTACTTTTTGAGCCCATCAACAATCCTTACAACAGTCTTACCATATAATTCTATAAAAAAACTAATTTAATATTCCTATCTTAATCTTATTAGAAAAAATCTATTATCCTGACAAATTACTCTATACACTACTGTTAGATGCTTCGGGGTTATCAGGGAAACGGATCTCATGCGTTGCTGTTGGGATTCGTTCTTCTCTGGCCTTGCCATTGGAATCAACACTGCCTCTTCTTACTTCTCCATTAGAAAAATGAACTTCATATTCAACATCAGCAACAGGGCTGCCAGCATTATCCAGCAATTCAATTTCAATCCAGTCTTTATATTTCAGAATACCTGACCGCGCTGTATAACCATCAATTTTTGCTACAAAATAATATACAGGTGATGAATATCTGTTACGCTGTTGAGTTTCTGTTGCAACCCGTTCTGTTTCCGGATTCTCGTATACCCATTCCTCTTCGATTTTGTTACCGCTTAATTCCAGACCGCGTTTTGTTTCAACAACACTATCAGCCCGATTAAAATCTCTTTTCATAATTTCTATTTCAACAACAGTCCCATCATCAAAACCGGCTGTCTCAACCTGCATCTTAATTGTATCACCCGCCTGGGCATTTGTGGTTGACCATTTTGCGCTGACTATTGAATGAAGAGCTATTTCATGATTGCCGGAGCTAACACCTGTATTTCTTATTTGCCCAGAGAGTACGCCTGTAGCAGAATTTCCATCCGGATCGGTATGAGTATATCTTTGACCAGATAGAGGATTTCCACCCTGATCGGTGAATTTGACATCAAGATAATGTCCTTCCTCTTCGTCATCTTCTTCATCTTCCCCGCCACCGGTTCCACCGGATTGAGTTCCTGATTGTCCGGTTCCTCCACTGCTTCCAGCTCCACCACCGCCGCCGCCACCACCGCCGCCGCCAGTACCAATCAGCACTGTCGGGCATCCCGGTGGAGCAATTGCATCTGGTGGGCCAACACAAGTAGCCATATCACCAATACAGGCTGCTGGCATTCCACCAATAAGAACCGTAACTACCCCTGGTGGTAAAATTGGACCACCAACATGAGGTATTGGAACAACAGCCGGAGTTTGCATGGGACAGGTGTGCATATCTGCTACTCGGGCGGCAGGCATATTACCAATAAGAACGGTAGGGCATCCCACCGTTATAGCACCCCCATGTACAGTCATATCGCCTTGTCTTGCGGCTGGTCCAGGCATCAATTACTCCTATTGTTAAATTATAATTATTATACGGGTCCCAAACACCACATGCATAATAAATAATATATATAACACACAACGTTCGTATATTTATATAATTATTCTTATAGCTGTAAGTCAATAAGAAGTCTTGATTAGATTCCGGATAATTTCAATATCTTTGTTAGCTTTTTCATAATCTTCGACCCGGCCAATATCCAGCCAATACCCATCGAATTTAAAAGCAGCCACAGGCTGTTTTTGTTTTAGCAGGTCTTTAATCAATTCATCAAAGCCATACTTCTTCCCATCGGGAATATAATCGAGCACCTTTTTTGTAAAAACATAAATACCGGATGATACCGTAAAATCAAAAACCGGCTTTTCACGAAAAGAATTTATAAACCCATTATCATCAACTTCAAGAACACCATAGTCACTCAATATCTGCCGTTTATAAACTGCCACCGTTACTAAGGCATCAGATTTTATGTGGTAATCGTACAATGCTCTTATATCCAGATCAGTAATAATATCCCCATTGGCTACGATAAAATTATCCTGAAGATCTTTTATTAACTTAAGCGGTCCTGCTGTGGAAAGAGGTTTTTCTTCGTGCGAATAAACAATTTCCAATCCAAATTTGCTGCCATCACCCAGGGTATCGATTATCATTTGTGAGAGATGGTTTACGGCTATTGTAATTTTATTTACTCCATACAATTTCAGCCTTTGGAGTAATATTTCAATTACCGGAATATCGCCAACTTTTACTAATGGTTTTGGAATTTCAGTAGTATATGGGGCTAGACGACTCCCTTTTCCGCCGGCTAAAATTACAGTTTCCATCACTACAAATTCCTATATGCTTTATTGTCCGGATTGGAAATAATACCGTTTTTCATAGCTCTGATTATCTCATCAATGCCATCCTGAACGTTATATATCGGAATGAACTTTAAAGCTCTTTTAATTTTATCACAATTCACCCTATAATCGCGCGGATCTTCTTTTTTAGCAACATAAGTTACATTATCTTTTCTATGAGGAAGCTTGTTTAAAATCATTTCAACCAAATCTTTTTTTGTATAATTTTCAGTGGTACTACCCACATTAAAAGTCTGGTATGCTACTTTATCTTCCGGGACCATCAAAGCAAGTCGACAGGCATTAGCCAAATCGCGAGTATGGCAATATGGCCGCCAAAACTGCTCGCCATAAACTTCAAGCTGCTTTCCCAAATACAATTCCCGACAGAATTCATTTACAGTAAGATCAAACCTTGGACGGGACGACAAGCCATAAGCAGTAGCAAATCGAAGACAGACCGGTGTGAAATTTTTACTTTTATTTGTCATGATATAATTTTCAAAGCTAACTTTTAATTCTGCATATAGTGATACCGGATTAAGGGAACTTTCCTCATCGACATAAGAATTACTATCATCCATTTTTCCATAGTTGCTGCAGGTAGAGACAAAAATAAATCGTTCCACGCCTGACTCAATTGCTGTCTGGTAAAGAACCTCTGGAGCATTTTTATTAACTTTAATAGTTAACTCAGGATTTTTTTTACAAGCCGGATCACCAACAATCGCCGCCAGATGTACCACTCCGGTTATTCCATCCAGTGCTTTTTTTATATCACTGTTGTTGCAGATATCACCACGAATGAATTCAAAATCAGGATAAGATAAATAACTTAAAAGTGACTCCCCGCCAAACGATAAGTTGTCTAATACTCTGACTTTAAATCCTGATCTTAGAAGCAATCCGGTTAGAACCGAACCAATGTATCCGGCCCCTCCGGTGATAAGGATTTTTTTATAATCATTCATAATTTTTTATTTCACAGGCATTGTTAGTTATCTGAATCATTAATCATAATATAATAGCCTTGCAATTTCAATTGCAAGGCTATCTGAAAAATATATTTAAATAAAACTTAAATTTTCTTTAAGGTCTCATTAGCAATAATAAGATTATCACCTTTTAATCCGAGATCAATCGCTTCCTTTAATTTCTCAACTGCTTCTTCTTTCCCTTCCATATACATGGCCATCCCCACCTGGAAATCAGCCTCAGCCTGCAAAATGTCTCCCTTATAGGAATGACTTATCTTACCAGCTTCACCGCGAGCCAAATCAAACCGTCCGGTATTATAATATACATAGCTCAAATTGAGCCAGGGTTCAAAAGCACTCTGAGAATCAAAAACTGCTTTGCGAGCAATATTTTCAGCAGCATTTGGTTCGATCCCTTCGATAGCCATTGCCCGGGACAGATACATATTATTTTTGATATGATAGGGATTCTTTTTCTTGTTTTCTTTCATGATACTGATTGCTTCATCTGCATTTCCCTGATAATACATCACACGGGCATTCATTGCTGAAACATCCATGTTATCAGGTTCCAGGTCAATCGCCATACCTACTGTATTTTGAGCCTCGTTATAATTTTTCGCTTTACAATAAATATCTGAAGCTAACAACAAAGCATCAATGTTATTTTGGAGATTCTCGTTTATCCATTCTGCAAGCTGGATTTTCTCATCAGATCTGCCAGTATTATAAAGAGCTTTTACAACCTTGTGGAACCACTTAAGATCCTCTTTCAAATATTTTATCTTATCAACAAACAGATCCATACCCTCTTTGGTCTGATTATTTCTGATCAAGCAATAAGATTTCATGACAGCAAATTCCGGATAATATTCTTCGAAATGAGGATATTGCTTAAACAATTCAAGCGCTTTGTCAATATTATCAATATCAATATACATATTGACATAACTCTTAAATGACGGACTATACCATTCCTTAATTTCAAGAGCATCCTTATAAAGCTTGGCGGCATCATCATATCTTGCTAAATGTATGCTGCCATAGATATCGCCTAAACCAGTCAGCCAATTTGGATGACGACTGTGTGTTTTTAACACATTTTTGACTCTGGCTTCAAACTCATCACTCTGTCCGGTTCGATAATAAACATATCCTATTCTCAAATAATAATCAGATTTACTGTAGTACTTTGAAGAGACCTGATTGATTCTCATAATACTGGACATATCAACCATAACGTCCGTATACAACATCGTAGCCATATACATTATCAGATCATAGTACTCCTGGTCACTATCAATATTAGTTAAAATATTCTTTATGACCTCATAATCCTGCATCATGGTCATCTCATCGCCATAGTATCCCCTGATTTCCATCTGGTACATTCGATAACTCATCGTCTCTTTGGCATATGCTACCATCTTATCAAGATTATGGCGGGCAGGAGTATAATGTTTTGCATCAAAATGGTACAAAGTTTCCAAAGTTATAATGGCTTCTTCGGGGAATTCGGCTTCCCACATCTTTTCAACAACCTTGCTCGCTTCATTTATGTAACCATTTCTCACAGCAAGATTATAATGGTCGAACCATTGTGCGTAGTCATTCCCGGAATTAAAAGCTTTACGGCTCGTAACAATTGCAGAATCAATCAAACCCTTTTTCTCAAGATAATAGGATGCTTCCATCAACTTTTTGGGTTCAAGACTGGAGTTCGAAATACCACTCTGATAATAAAGCTCTGCTGAATCCGGTTTATGCATTGATAAATAATATTGAGCTTTTACCAAATCGTGTATATCCTGATCTACACCAAGTACAAGAGCAGAATCCAGAGCTGCACTGGCTCGGATAGGAATTCCGGTTTTAATAAAAACTTTGGCTAACATTATTTTTGATTTAGGTTGATCCGGAAGTACCTCATTATAAACAGAAGCCAACTGTATTGCTTCTTCATCTAAGCCAAAATAATTATACAATCTCCAGCAGCCATCAAGAGCAGGGACAAAATTCGGTCTCATATTTTTTATAGACATATAAACTTCAAGAGCGTCATAAAGTAAAAACTGCTTTTCATAAATATAGCCAATACCAAAATAACCATCCGGTGAATTTGGTTCAAGCTCACTCAGTTCAATAAATTTCTCTCGCGCTTCTTCAAGCTTGTATTCATCTGCTAATTGGATAGCTTCATCAAAAAGTTGTTCTGCCTCATTTTGAGGAGTCTTATTGGAGCAGCCTGTAATAATCAGTAGTAAAATTAGAATCGATAAATATTTTTTCATGCTTATTCCTTCGGTTGTATTAAATACTATTTTAACGTATACCCCTGAACCAAATTTATTTGCCAGAGATTGAAGAAATTTATGAAATTTTATCACTTTTCAAAGTATAATTTATAGAAAATATTAGTTACAGCAAATTTTATGCTGTTTTATAATAAAAATATGGTATATTGTAATATGACTATCTTAAGATCAGAAAAATTAAATAAATACTACCGTAAAAGAGCTGTGGTAAATGGCGTTTCAATCGAAGTAAATCCTGGGGAAGTCGTTGGCCTTCTTGGACCTAACGGAGCTGGCAAAACTACAACATTTTATATGATTATTGGCTTTATCAGACCTGATGGAGGTAAGGTTTACCTCGGTGACCGAGATATAAACCGTTTGCCAATGTATCGACGAGCTCGATTGGGTATTGGTTATCTGGCTCAGGAAGCATCCGTTTTTAGGAAAATGACTGTTGAAGAAAATCTTTGGTCGATTCTACAATTCCAAAAATTAAAACGTAAAGAGCGTAAAATCCGACTGGAAGAATTGCTCGAAGAGCTGGATATAACTCATTTGAGAAAAAGCAAAGCCTTTACTCTCTCTGGTGGTGAGCGAAGAAGAGTAGAAATTACCCGAGCCTTGGTTTCAAATCCCAAGTTTATTCTCCTTGATGAACCCTTTGCCGGGATTGATCCTATCGCAGTTGAAGATATTCAAAAAATTATTCGCCGGTTAGTCGAAAGAGGTCTGGGAGTTTTGATAACCGACCATAATGTCAGAGAGACTCTTTCTATCTGTTCAAGAGCTTATATAATGTGTGATGGAAAAATTCTAAAAGCCGGAACTGCGGAATATCTCGCTAATGATCCGGAAGCCAGAAAAATATATTTAGGAGAGAAATTTCAACTAAATTGATAACAAGCCTATTTGTACTATATATGAACGATATTTACAGTTTACATAAATCTTAGATAATTGAAACCGATAATATGGTTAGAAGTGAGGATTTTAGGAAAATAACAACTGGTAAGACACAGGTTATATTATGAAATTAGAACTCGGACTACATGCAAAACTAACCCAGACTTTGGCTCCGCAGCTAATCCAGTCTTTGAAAATGCTGCAGATGCCGGTTTTGAAATTAGAACAGACGATTCGCCTGGAATTGGCTACCAATCCTCTGCTTGAAGAAATTGAGGAACTGGAAGTTGATCAGGATTCTTCGGAAGAAAAAGAAGCTGAGGAAAATTCTGATGATACTGATGACCCGATTGATTGGGATGAATACCTGTTTGATGATGAAGAAGGCTACAAAGTTCGTGAGCAGCGAGAAAACATGGAAGAGACCTACGAAAGTTCAGCTGCCCATACTACAAATTTATATGATCACCTGTTAGAACAATTATCCTTCCTGAAACTTACCGACGAAGAGCATCTTATTGGCGAATATATTATTGGCAACATATCCCCCGAAGGCTACCTCTCAATCAGCGTCCCGGAAATGGCCAATGAATTAGAAATCAGTTCTGAAAAAATAAATGAAATATTGAAACTTATCCAGCGCTTTGATCCCATTGGAGTTGGTGCTCGTGATCTGAAAGAATCATTATTGATCCAGCTTATAGAACGCGGTCTGGAAAACAGCCTGCCCTATCGCCTGGTCGAAGAACATATCCATGAACTTGATCGCAAATCAATTTTACAGGTTTCCAAACTGATGGGCGTCTCTCTGGAAAAAGCCCAGCAGGCAATGATTATAATCAAAGGGCTATCCCCCAAACCGGTTCAGGGTCGTTTTGATTCGGCTGCCATGCCGGTTATCCCGGATTTGATTGTTGAACGGTACGGAGAGGATTATGTTGTATTTCATAATGATCGCAATGTCCCCCGACTAAGAATAAATACCGGTTATAGAAATTTGGTAAAACGAGGCAACAAATCCTCCAAGGATACCAAAAAATATATCCGTCAGAAATTGGAACAGGCAAGATGGCTGCTCAACAGCATCAACCAGCGCCGCTCAACTATGATTCGTGTTATGGAATCAATTATTGAAAGACAACGGGAATTTTTTGACAAAGGTCCCGCATTTCTTAAACCGTTGATTATGGAAGACATTGCCCAGATGGTTAGTATGAATGTGGCTACCATTAGCCGTGTTTCCAATAGCAAATATGTACAAACTCCCCTTGGTGTATTTGAGATAAAATATTTCTTCAATTCCGGAATTTCCAGGGCTGATGGCGATGATATGTCCAAAAGATCAGTCAAGCAGCGTATTGAAGATATTATTAAAAGCGAACCGCCGGAAAAACCCTTCTCTGATCAGCAGATTTATGTGCAGCTAAACGAAGAAGGCATCAAACTGGCCCGTCGCACAGTTACAAAATACAGGGAAGAATTAAAAATTCAATCTGCTCGCCTGCGTAAAAGAGTATAACACAATATGCCGGATATACCGGCATTACATTGGCCGCAGCTATGGGATGGTGGTTCGGCATGAAAAACATAATAATATTTATAACAAATTACCTTAATTATTCGTATAATATTGTAAGTACTCATTATGAAAAAAATTAAGATTGAATCAAAAATAATAGTCGATTCACATCCTATTTTTTATTATTCTAAGATGAGATTGTATAATAGATAAATAATAAAATGTTAGAAATGAGGGTTTCAGCAACCATTGGCTGACATTTGATGAAATATTTAAATGCATGGAAAGGAGTAATTCACCATGCTGAAAAAGATAACAGCCCGCCACTTTGACCTTACTGACAATATTAAGGAAAAAGCCGAAGAGGAAATGGAGAGGCTCACTCGTTTTTTTGACAACATCGTTTCTGCCGAACTTATCCTCGATAAGGAAAAACACCGTCAGTTAGCCGAGCTTAAAATAAATGTCTATAATCAGACAATTAGCGGCTCAGCAGATACCGATAATTTGTATAACTCAATCGAAGTTGCCGTGGATAAAACCATCAGTCAGCTAAAAAAATATAAAGGCAAACTCAAAAACCGACGCCCTGAAGAGATTACAGAGAAAAAGGAAAGTCTTACCAAGCCCAGCACCAATATTGAAGAACTTGATGTCTAATTCTATTATCTAAGAAAATATAACCCGCTCTATTCAGGGCGGGTTTTTTATATAAATCAGTTTCTTATGGTGAATAAGATATCCGAAATTGTTTATAAGTATTCTTTAATCAAAAAGCAGTTCATCATCGCTTCGTGATTTGGTATTATCTTCTGTGAAATAATATCGTCAATTTCAACAAACTGATAACCGGTAAACTCTTCATGGTTTTTTATTGAATCGAGTCGTTCAATAATTTCTTCCTGATTTAATGATGATTCTATCATACAAAAAATCTGCGGTTTTTCCCCTCGATAAATCTCACGGGCATAAGCTAATGGCGTAATCTTAAATTCATCTTTATTGAGTTCCAGTTCTTCCTCTATCTCTTCACCTAATGAATCTTCGATTAGATCATTTAATGTTATATACTTTTCACAATAATCAACCGACCCGGCCGCTGATGGTCCAGTTGAATTTTCCAAAGAAGCCAGATTCCCGCTTCGCTCCATTAGAAGCAGGCAAGGCCTGTTTCTAATATTTCTTGTTACCAGAACACCGCAAATACCCAGGCATTGAGCCAGAGGGTGATCTTCAATGCAATTATAATCCTGATTAATATAATAGTCTCGTAGAGACATATAAGGAGTAAACAAATCACTTAATTTATCAAGAGCAAAACAATTCCCCGCGAATGTGCCGTAGGCACACTTTTGAACAGTCATCTCCTTAAAGTTATTACTAATAGATGCTAACCTCATAACATCAGGACCATCATATATCCGTCCCTGTTGTTTGAGTTCATTTTCAATCTCTTTGGCAAACTTTTCGATAAACCTGTCTTTTAACTGAAACTGACCGGGGAGATATTTGATTTTTACATCACATGGATTGATAGTCTCTTTACCAAAGAATCTTACAATATCAAAATATCCGCTATCATACTCTCTACCTGCCCCCACCAGACGACCATTGATATCATTATCAGAATTATAGTTAACTTTTAAAAAAGACAGAAACTGTCTGTAGTTGAGTAACATTGTTACCCCATGAAAATTATTGTAATACCAATAACAGCTATAATCGCACCAAGCCATGACCTTAGAGGAACTTTTTCTTTATAATAAAAGACAAGAACAGGAAGAATCATAACCGGAGTTAATGAGTTAAGAGTTGATGCTACTCCCGTTTCCAGATATTTTACCGCTATCAATGAAGACCAAACCCCAAGAAATGGACCAAAAAACGCTCCACCAAAACTGAAAAGCATTGCTTTTTTATTTTTTAGCATCTCAGAGACTGTAACTTTGTTTTTTCTTAAACCAGACAATAGCCATATTCCTGCTAAGGCAAAAATTATCCTGATAAACGAAGCATCCATTGGATTCATTTCACTTCCTGAAAACATCATCCCTTTTTTTGCCAAAACCAGACCAACGGCCTGACCCAATGCCGCTCCCAATCCTAATAATATTCCTTTGAATAGTGATCCCTTATCGGGATGATCGCTATCAGGGGTAAAGACCTGCTGTTTAGAATACTGCCGATGCGCCACCACCCAGGTTATCCCTGATATTGTAACAGCAATACCGATCAAGTCATAAAGAGACAATCTCTCCCCCAGAAATATCCAGGCAATCAAAGTTGTTATTACCGGAGTAGTGGCATAAATAAGGGTTGTCAATCTTGGGCCAATCATTACCAGTGCTTTGAAACCACAGGCATCACCAAAAAACAAACCAATTAAACCCGACAATCCCAACCAGTACCATTGGGTGTAATTCATATTTTCAGGAATGGGATTACCATCAATTGAAAATAGTATAATAGCATAAATTACAAAGGCCATCGCCAGACGGATTTTGTTGACGTTGAACGACCCGATAAGTTTTCCTGCTTCGGAAAAATATATCGATGTAAACGCCCAGAAAACCGAGGTGCCGATACCGGCCATTTCACCTAAAAATAACATGCGGGAATATAGAGAGAATATTTAGAATGAGCAAACGGGACAAAGAATTAATTTCATAATAATAAATGATATTAGTTTTCCAGTAGGGCAGGTCTGCCCACAGACCTGCCAGATTTTTTATAGAGTATAAACTGGTTAGATAGGTAACAGATCAGACCGGGAACATAGGTAACAGTATTTTGGATTTGTAGGGCGGTTCCGTCTTCGGACCCGCCACAGGCCTTGCCTGTTCCCTTGAACAGTAAGCCCACTGCAAGTCAATATCATTGCGTTCAGTGGGCTACCCAACTTTGTTTTATTATTTAAAATGGCTTCATGCCTGCGCAGGAACGACAGCTACAAAGTACTACGAAATTTTATAAATAAAAAAGGTGGCTTAATAATAAACCACCCTTGTATATCAATATATGCAACTACGTTGCTTAGTTTTCCCGAGCCACTCTCGCAACATCAGTGACCAGATCATCATCTTTAAGTGTAATCAATCTCACACCCTGAGTGTTGCGGCCGATCACGCTGATCTGTTTGACTGCTTGACGATTGGCAATTCCATTTTTGGTAATCAATATCAATTCATCATCATCAAGAACTTCTTTGATCGCTACCACTTCGCCATTGCGTTCGGAGGTCTTGACATTGATAACCCCTTTACCGCCTCGGTTGGTGATGCGGTAGTCATCAATCGATGTCCGCTTGCCGTAGCCGTTTTCGGTAACTACCAGCAATGAACTATCACGTTTAACAACCACCATCCCGATGACATAATCATCTTTAGCCAACCTGATACCTCTTACACCGTAAGCGGTACGACCCATCGACCGGACTTTTTCTTCTGGGAAACGAATGGCAATCCCTTTGCGAGTGGCCAATACGATTTCAAAATTACCATCGGTAAGTGATGCTTCAATCAGTTCATCCCCTTTAGGGACATTCATAGCAATAACACCATTCACTCGCGGATGCGAGAAAGCATCCAGACAAACTTTTTTGATTGTGCCGTTATGAGTAGCCATAACAACATATTCATCTGAAGAGAATTCCTTAACTCTGCAGAATGCGGTAATTTTTTCACCTTTTTCCATTTTGCACAGATTTATTATCGGTTTCCCTTTGGCTAATTTTCCACCTACGGGAATTTGATGTACTTTGACCCAGTAGCATTTACCCTTGGTAGAGAAGAAAAGAATATATTGGAGAGTCGAGGCAATAAAGAGATGTTCGGCAAAATCTTCATCTTTGGTTTTGATTCCCTTGACACCCATTCCACCACGCTGTTGGCGGCGATAGGCCGAAACCGATAGGCGCTTAACATAGCCAAGATGCGAAATAGTAATAACCATCTCTTCTTCGGCAATGAGATCCTCAACAGTCAACTCTTCGGCAGCTTCCTGAATTTCTGTCCGGCGATCATCGGCGTATTTTCTTGCAATCTCTTCGGTTTCCTGTTTGATAATCTGCATCCGAAGAGCCTTTGAAGCCAGAATTGCTTTCAGTTCGCTGATCTTCTTTATAAGTTCGCGATATTCTTCTTCAATTTTCTTACGTTCCAAACCGGTCAATCGCTGCAGACGCATTTCTAATATGGCAGTCGCCTGAATTGCTGAGAGTTTGAATTTTTTCATCAAGCCGGCATGGGCAGTCGGAGTATCTTTGGATTTTTTAATCAGTTCAATAACAGCATCAATATGATCCAGAGCAATGCGGTAGCCTTCGAGGATATGCGCCCGTTCTTCAGCTTTTCTTAGGTCGTATTTTGTACGGCGAACAACCACTTCATGGCGGTGTTCGATAAACGCATCAATTAGCTGTTTCAGACTCATCAATTTTGGTTCGCCATGATCCAGCCCCAGCATATTGACCGAGAATGTTGTCTGCATAGTAGTATGACGGTATAACTGATTCAAAATTATATCAGCCTGCTGGTCGCGCTTTAGTTCGATAACAATGCGCATTCCATCACGATCAGATTCATCTCTGAGATCAGAAATACCTTCGATCCTTTTATCACGAACCAACTCGGCAATCTTGATTAACAAATTTGATTTGTTAACCTGATAGGGAATCTCCGAAACAATGATTGCTTCTTTTCCGCTTTTCATTTTTTCAATAGCTGCTCTGGCGCGAACTGGAATATGTCCTTTACCAGTTGTATATGCCAGCCGGATACCTTCGCGGCCATTTATAATTCCACCTGTAGGGAAATCGGGTCCCGGTACAATTTCTATCAAATCTTCATTAGTGCATTCCGGATTTTCAATTACCTGTATAATTGCCTGTGAAATTTCACCAAGATTATGCGAGGGAATATTGGTCGCCATCCCTACTGCGATACCTGTAACTCCATTGCAAAGAAGATTTGGGAATTTACCCGGAAGAACAGTTGGTTCTTTACGAGTACCATCGTAGTTGTCCATAAAATCGACAGTCTCTTTTTTGAGATCTTCAAGCATCTCAACCGCAATGTGCGTAAGGCGGGCTTCAGTATAACGCATAGCCGCAGCCCCATCACCATCAACTGATCCAAAGTTACCCTGGCCATCAACCAATGGATAACGCATATTAAAATCCTGAGCCATACGTACCAAGGTAGGATAAACAACCTGTTCGCCATGAGGATGGTAGTTACCGGAAGTATCACCAGCAATTTTAGCACATTTACGATGAGGTCTTCCCGGAGGTAAATTCAAATCATTCATCGCAACTAAAATGCGGCGGTTGGAAGGTTTGAGTCCATCGCGAATATCCGGAAGAGCACGATTGGTAATAACCGACATGGAGTAATCCATGTAGGAATTTTTCATTTCCTCTTCAAGAAATATAGTCTCTATTTTTTGTCTTTCTAATGCCATTTTTTACTCTAAAATCCTTATTTTTACAAATCTATGGGACACAATTTCAATAGCTATTAATGTAGGAAAAATTAGCCCTGATAGCAACAAAAACAATGCATTTAGCCTTAGTTTATTCTATTGCATTACAATAAGTTATAAGGTTTTTTTGACTTATTTATTGTTATTGTTGTTATGTATGTCATAATTGATGAATTTAGTTCAAATACTATGAACAAATATAGTACACAAGGTGTCTAAGATACAAAGATATATATGACTGAAAGAAAAGGAATACATGAAAAATAATTATTCTAGAATTATCATTATGATTATTATGTTGGTTATTGGATTTACTCTAAGCAGCTTTGCTGAGGACAAGTTTGATGTTATGAATCTAATTGGTGAATGGGAAGGCCAGGGATTTTTTGAAGTTCCGGTTTCCGGAGGTACCGTTGAAATCGAAGGTTCCGGAACATTTACTTATGATTCGACCAACAATCGCATTCGTACTTCCATGCAGGGGACAAAGTTTTTTATAAATTATTCTGATTCCGGCTATCTTCAGCATTATCCTGGAACCGATTCGGTTTCATGGGAAGTCTGGGACAATTGGGGCAAACACGCCATGTACTGGGGGGAAATCAATAATAACATGCTTGTAGCTGATCGTGTTTATAAGAAAAAAAATTATCAGGTTTTAGTCACTTTCCCCCATCCGGACACACTCGATTTTCATCTGGTGGTAAACAAAAAAGACGGCACTAAATATGATAAAGCCTCTTTTCTCTTATGGCGCGTGAAAGAAGATTAAACAATGCCAACACCTAATACATGGCAGACATCAGTTAGTGACCTTGTCACCAATTTTTTACAGTGCCTAAATACTCTTGTGCCCTCAATGCAAAATGCTCGCATTCTTGATGATAAATTAATGGGTTTTGACGACTGGGGACGGATTTGTGATAATCTGTATACCATTATGGTTGCCGAGCCAATTCGGGAATCATTTCCGGAAAATGAACATCTTGATTTTGACCTGCCGATGTATAACACCGAATATGAAACATTTGAACATTTCAGTCTGATTCAGGTAAATCAAAAGGAAGCTACCCCAGAAGACAGTTTAACCAAAGATACTCTAATATTGAACTGTTTTGTTAATTCTGATAATAGTCAGGTGTTTGATGAAGTTGAAATTTTTAAAATTGATAGTGATTTTCAAATCATTGAAAATTCATTTAAAACAATAAAAACTGACAATGTCAGTTTTTCCTGCCTTCGTTATAAAAATCGACAATGGGAGTTGCTGGATACAATCGCCAGTAATTTGGACTAATCCTATCTATTACTCTAATTTCCTAAAATAAACAGGCTACGCCTGTAACCTCTTTGAAAATATCTCGTAAGAATTATTACTAAGTATAAATAAGGTCACAACTACAACAGAGCATATATTCAGGCCTTGCGAAGTAAATAACACTGGTTACAAGGAGTGAAAAAATGAAATTCAAGGATTATCTTGCTGAAAATATAGCAGTATTTGAGTTTTCGGGCAAACTCATGGGTGGTGAAAACGCAACTATGTTTCAGGGACGGCTGATGGAGTATATCAATCTGAACAAAAACAGAGTCTTGCTGGATCTTGATCAGGTGGACTGGACCAACAGTCGTGGATTGGGAATGCTTTTGCTGGCTTTAACAACAGTGAACAATGCTGGCGGAAAAATTGCACTTTCAAATATCGACAACTTGGAATCCCTATTAGCGACTACTCGACTGGTCACTATCTTTGATCATTTTGATAGCAAAGAAAAAGCAATAACGGCTTTGAATAACGAAAGGATTATAAATTAGATAAATAATAGCCCTATATATAATTTTAGCTACATACGAATTATTTAAATCATCAGGGGATTTTTTCTTAAATTTTAAAAATTCCATTCAAAAATATTACTCACTTTTTCATCTTCATTCGTTTATATTAAGGATAGGAATAATCTTTTCAGCATCTATGGCGTAAAGTATAATATATTTTTTGAAGAAATAATTTATGCGTATTAATAAGAGAATAAGCTGTCTGTTAATTCTACTTCTTTTGGTTCTGATTAACGGATGTGAAAATACTGATTTAAGAGAAGCTCCGTATGTCTTTAGAACCAGTCCCGTGGATGGCGAAATATCGATTGATGTAAATCCGATTATCACAATTATCTTCTCCGAAGATATAGACCCGACAACCGTTAATAGCAATAGTATCTATTTTGATCAGGATATTGAAGCCTTGTTATCACTAAAAAAGAACATAGTGACAGTTATACCACAATCGCCACTTGGGTTTGGAACAGAATACAATATAATTGTCACTACTGAGATTCGAGATCGAAGCGGCAAACAGATGGATAAAAATTATTCAATGTCCTTCACAACAGTTCCCAGGAAACCATTTATATCATCGTTTGATCCAACATCCGGACAGGTAGGTACCATAGTTTATATCAATGGATTCGGATTTTCTGAAAACTCTGCCATGAATACAGTCCGCTTCAATGGAACTTTAGCTGAAATTATAAACTCAACCCCCACTCAAATTACTACCAGTGTGCCATTAGGAGCTACAACAGGATCGATTAAAATTTCAAGTGCAACTGGAAATACCACCTCCCCAGTTATATTTACTGTTCTCCAACCCGGTATACAGTGGGTTGAAACAAATTCGGGAACTAATAATAACCTCAGAAGTGTCTCCTGGGCTACCCCACGCTTCGTTGCTGTTGGTGATCATGGAACAATTCTAACTTCACCTGACGGCTATAATTGGACACAGGAAATACCACCAACCCAGCATACCTTTTTTGGCACCGGTTATACTTCGCCAGATGCTTATGTAGTCGGAAGTGGAGGATCGATGTATTTCTCACTTAATAACAACCCCTGGGTTGAAGTTGAAACAGAAATCAATAGCAACTTCTTTGATATGTTTATGACTCCTGCTCGTCGGATAGTGGTGGGTTCCAGCAGTACAATTTTAACCTCCACCGATGGAAGAAAATGGTTTCAGAGAAGAAGTCCGATAAATGCCTGGTTTTATGGTATTACTCAATTTAACTCAAGCTACTATATTGTTGGATCTGATGGAGCAATGATATCAGGAACAAATAGTATCAATTGGTCAGAAAAAAATTCAGGTACCAGACAGCATCTATTAGCCATTGATACCTCATCCACACTATTGATTGCTGCTGGCTATTATGGAACAATAATAACATCACTCAATGGAAATGTGTGGATTGCTCAACAGACAAATGTCACTGATCATCTTAGCGGTGTCGCATTTACCGGGGAGGACATTGTTGTAGTTGGGGAAAACGGTTGTATACTTTTTTCCAACGACGGAGAGACCTGGGATGTGCAAACATCCCCAACTGACACGGATTTATATGATATAGCCTGGTCAGGATCAGTTCTTGTGGCAGTTGGCGAAAATGGCACCATTTTTGTCTCACAATAATCATCTTTATGCTTTTCCATGATATATCCTATTTTTTCTTTGTGCATTGTGTATGATTCATATATATTTGGCCGGGTTATCGCGATAAGTTGTATAATAAACAATTCGATAACCGGATAAACTGAAACCCGATTAAGGAGTCTTTAGATGCTTCGGAAATATTTTATATTTTTTGTTTTCTCTCTTTTTATACTTTTTAATTTTATTACAGGATGTGGTGATGATGATACCACTACCACTACAATCTATCCCGGCCAGAGATGGTCAATACAATCAACCGGCACATCACAATATATGTTTTCTGTTGCAAAACTTGATACCCTCTGGGTAGCAATTGGAGGAAATGGCACTATCCTGACTTCCATAAACGGACAGGATTGGACCACTCAGGAAAGTGATATTGAAACCGACCTTTATGGAATAACTGCTGACGACAGCAAATTTATTGTGGTTGGTGACGATGGCGTTATTGTTACTTCCCAAAATGGTTATGACTGGTCAATAGTCGATTCTACTGATACTGATCTTTGGCTTTATGATGTTACCTGGTCAGGAGAATTATTTGTTGCGGTTGGACAGGAAGGATCGATAGTCACTTCTTCCAATGGAATTGTCTGGACAAAAAATGAAATAGATACCCTGATAACATCCGCATTGTATAGTGTAATTCATACTGATAATGGTTTCTATGTTTCTGGGTCGAATGTAATTCTTGAATCTACTGATGGTTTGGATTGGGTAATTATGGACGATTCTCCACCATTGGTTCTCTATGATATTTTCGTTGAGGATACGCTGATAATAGCGGTTGGACAGGAAGGCTCAATAATCACCCGGGCCGATAGCGATACTGCCTGGCAGGTTCAGGTAGCCGGAACCCGTTCATACTTCTTTGGTCTGGAATCAAATGGATCGGAATATGTGGCTGTGGGTGAAAGAGGAATGATTTTTTATTCAAGTGATGCAGTCAACTGGACCTTTACCAATGCTGGTGATCGAGACCATATTCGCGATGTATATTGGGATGGCAGCCAGTTTATTGCAGTCGGTTTAAATGGCACTATGCTCAGCGCTTCTTCTGCTAGTGACTGGACAATTCAACCAAGCGGCCCTAGTGATACCCTCAATGATGTGACCGCTACTGATTCTAATTTTGTTGCTGTTGGAAACAATGGTACTGTTCTAAAATCAAATGATGGGCTTCTTTGGACAAGGTGGCAGTCTGGCACCGCCGCTAACCTGCTCGGTGTTGTCAGTGATGATAATCTTTTTATAGCTATTGGTGAAAATGGAGCTATGACAAAATCATCAGATGGCATTATATGGGAAAGCTCCAATACTGGTTTCGATGCGCAATTCAATGCTTTAGCATCCTCCGGATCAGAATACATTGCCGTTGGCGATGTCGGTCGAATCATCCGTTCTGTTGATGGCAATTCATGGGATTCAATATCCTCGCCTGTTAATGATAAAATACTCCTTGATGTGGCCTGGACTGGAAATATTTTTATTGCATGCGGTGAAGACGGTACGATCCTGACATCAAATTCAGATGGAACCGAATGGATCGATAATGAAAATTCGGGGACTTCTGATAATCTGAACTCGATAGCCTCATCAAATAATCAGGTTGTTATTGTATCTAACAATGGTAGAGTTCTTCGGTCTTCCGGAGGTTTAACCTGGAGTCTTGAGACAATCAATGTTAACTACAACCTCAGATCAATCACCTGGAATGAATCACGATGGGTTGCTATTGGTAGTGAATCGATAGTTACCACTGATTCTACTTATAGCCTTACTCTATCTATAAACTCAACAAATGCCGATAACTGGGAGGTTGGCTTATCTATTGATCTGTTGAATATTTATAGTGTAGCTGGAAATTCTGATCATTTTGTTGCAGTTGGTGAAGGCGGCTTTGTTCTTTCCTCGCCGTGATCCATTAAATAGATAAAGTTGACATTCATATTTATCAGGCTATCTTCATTTATAAGTATTAATTGAGTTAAGGATCTGCTCTGTCCATGCTTTAAATTGGCAGTTGTAGTTGCCTAATGAAATACTGATGTCGTATCATATTCATTGGACTATAAAACGGAGTATTATATGGAAATTATTAACGTAAAAAAAATCTGTAAAATATTATTAATTGTTGGATTATTTATAATTATATCTCCCAATGTATTTCCTCAGGGATTGACCTATGACAGCCTTAATAATGCCTCATCAGTAAATGAAGATTTCCTTGTCAATCAAACAATACAAGTTTGGTTTGGTGAAATTCTAAACTTCTCTACACTATCTCCAAATACAACTTTTGAAAGTGCTAAAAGTGACGCTCTTAGTATGGGATTTACAATCGGTAATAAATATTTTACAATAATTAGTGATAATGGTAGTTTTAAACCCCTTGATACAATAACAGTTACTCTGGGAAGCGGTGTAGCTGATACAAGAGGAAATACTCTCGGAACACCTCAAACATTCGATATTTTAATCGGCCCGGTAGTCTATCCCGGTGATACTGATAACAACGGTGTTGTTGATGAACGCGATATTCTTCCCCTAGGAATATTCTGGCAGTATTCCGGTCCCGTACGCCCAGACAACCCCAATCTAATCTGGAGGATGCAACCAACATATAGCTGGACTGCATTAAGAGCTACATATGTTGATGCTGATGGCAATGGAATTGTCGAAGCTCATGACATTTGCGGCATCGCCAATAATTTTGATAGAACTAAGATTGCTTTTACACCCGAAAAAGATGACATTCTAATTCCATTCTTAAAACAGGGTGACAGAAAATTTGCCACGCAGATATATGCAGCTCTTATTGATTGCAGTAATAAAAGTACTGGTCAACAAGTGTTGCTTGATATTCTTGAGCCTATAGTTAATCAATCTCCCGCAACAATGCTGCCTGATGATTTTACTATGAATCAAAACTATCCCAATCCTTTTAATCCTTCTACTACTATTGAATTTTATCTACCCAAAGAATCACAAGTAACTCTTTCTGTTTATAATATTACAGGCCAATTGGTAATTACTCTGATTGATCAAAAAATGCCAAGCGGCTATAGTGAAGTCGTCTGGGATGGGCAGGACAATAATAACAACAATGTTTCAAGCGGAATTTATTTCTATCGTCTGGATGCGGGAGATAAAACTTTTACAAAAAGAATGTTATTACTGAAATAGATTTATAAAATAATACGCATAAAAAAACCGGTTATCATTGTAACCGGTTTTTTATTTTGAAATATTCTTAGTTTATAAATCGTAATCTACAGTAACACCACGCAAAAGTAATGCTGGTATATGGGTTGCAATTGAAATCGCGCTTAGGGAATTCCCCGTTAGGTTTATATATGCACCGGAACCAATACCCTGATTATCAACTAATGCTTGAATGTCAGAGATCAAATTGTTGGACAGATCCATATAATAAAGAAAATTCAAATTAGTAAGTGCTGATAGATCTCGTACCCCGTTATCTCCCAAATACAATTCCTCAAGACTCTCACAAACTTCAAGGCCAGCAAGGTTGGTGATTAGCATGCTGTCGGCATCAAGAATATCCATTAAGGCAACATCGCTTAGCATAAGAGCTCTTGTGGAAACACCAGTAGCATTTCTAATCGCCTGCTCAAGATTTGGATCAGGGAAAGTGACAATTGAATCGGTAAAATCGATAAGCTCAATAAAGCATTGATCGCGGACAACCATTGTATCAGGAATCAGATTTCCAAAGGTATCGTACATGGTTAATGCTTCAAATGTGATGATGATAGTATCAGGTAATATCTCCTGCTGCAAATCAGCTGAATAATGAAGAGTCGCCAATGTAATATCACCAAAAGGATCATTAACCAAAGGTAAAATCCCCCCATTTGCCAATGACATGGCATAGTAAGGAGGATCATACGATATTGTATCAAATACTATTATATTATCACCCAGCTCGAGGAGCCTGGGAGATAGAGTAACTGAGTCAGGATCAGGATCATGCAATGGATTTGAAGAATGCAGTCGAAAAGATATTTGATTCAAAAACGGTAAATTGTAAACTTCAATATCCAGTGATTTTTCCTGACCAGGTGCTATTTTATTATACCGGGGAAATAATTTGATCATTGCAACTTTGGGCGATAACTTAATATTAATTGTATTTTCCTGATCCTGGTTAATAGAAGCTGCTTTAAATCCTTCATAAATAACTCTTCCGGTTTCATCCAAAGCCTGAACAATAATTGGGATAAGGTCACCAGCCAGAACTTCTTCAATGCTACCCTCATAATTACCATAATTATATGCAATATATGTAGTGTCAATTTCGCCAATTCCATTAGGGGTAATTACACGCAGAGATTTAACAATATCCAACATCCCCTGGGCAGCCACGGTAATCTGCAAATTCAGATTATCAACCGAGCCACCACGTTGATTGACAGCATTATCACTGCAGCCAAAAATCAGTAGAGTTACAAATAGAACTGAAAACAATATACTTAATCTAAAATACTTCTTCATCTGTTCCCCTTAAAAAGAAGCTGTTAGTGAAGCAGTGAACTGCATTCCTGTTAAATCAATATCACCACCGTGGGCAGTACCTGTAAAATATTTTCCACCAATTTCCAGTCCGTATTTTTTACTAAATACTTTATTTAATGCTAACCCTGCTCCGATCATGCTGGAATTATCCAGTTGACGGTCCTCAAGGTCCTCATCATTGGCAGCAATTGTTCTAAAACTAAGAGATGGCTTTAAACTAAAATCTTCTGTCATTTTATATACCGCCCCGCCATAGAGAATAAATTCATCACCAAATAGCTTTAATGATTCAAGAGTCCTCTGGCTGGTGGAATCGAGTAGATAAATATCATTATTACCTCGGAGCACATAGATGATGCCTGCATTCAGATTTGAATTACCAAGTTTATGCACTACTCTGGTTCTTAGTTCAAGCTGAGGGCTCTGTTTGAAATTATCACTCTCATCAACTTTGTCATAAGTAAACATAGAATAGATAACATCGGCACTGAATGTTGTCTTTTTGCCTACCAGATCACCACCGGCATTAAAACTTATTTTATCACCCGGATCATAATCGCCGCTTGATTCATACGGTTCATATTTTCCGTTGTATTCATACAAAATCCCGCCGCCATACTGAAGATTACCGGATGCCTGAGCACCCCCTAATAAAATATTAAAACCAAATCCCTCGCCCAATCCACGCACTGGCAGATCAAGAAAATTATTTGAAAGTAGGCGTATAGTCTGCTCACCATCAGTATCCAGGCTCTTTTTTCCTGTTGGAAGATTCAAACCAACCGACACCAGCAACTGATCCTCAGAAAATGATTTGCTTAACTGTAATTTTAAATCGCTCAGACCATTTAATTCATATTCGGTTGAATAGTTAATTTCCTCATATTCAATATAATGAGTAGCATTTAAAACAAATAAATGCAGCTCCAGATTATCCTGCAAGGGAACAAACCCTGTCGCCGGAAAAATCAACTGATGAAGAGTGGCTTCTTCCTCATCTGTTGTTATTTTCCAATTGCTATAGGTTAAATCAACATCGCCAAATCCTGGTTGGCCATAACGAATCTGACCGTAGGCTGGAATACTGATAATAGTCAACATGAATATAATAAGAATTGTATTCAAATATTTTTTATTGTCCATCGAGATCACCTCGTATGATAACGGTTCCAGTCGCTCCGGTTTCAATAATGGGGGGTTCAATAGTAACATTTCCTAATCCACCCGGATAGGCACCGGCATTGACAATCACATCAGTCAACCGTCCATCTGGCCCGGTGAAAGCTTCCATAATGCTCTCAAATGTATTAGCTATAGCAAATTCCAGATTCGTCTGAGATACTTCATAAGAAGGCGCATTTTCCAATCCGGTCACACTTTGAAGTTCAACTCCAGCCTCATCGAAATTTGCATCCAATTCCAAAGCTTTATTAAATTCCTGCTTAGCTGGTTTATACATACCTCGTTCTTCATAATCCAATCCACGACAGTAAGCTAAAAATGCAAGATATGATTCGGTTGGCACTTCTTCAATAGCATCCCTTTCAAGCTGGCTCAGGGTTATGCCAAGACTATCAATCAAAGTAAATACAAAGTCTTTTTGAACTTTGAAAAGATCCTTCAAATCACCTTCCTGAGCTTTCGAGTTCTGAGAAGAACCATCATCGGTCTGTACAACTACACCGTTTATTCTGAAGCCATCTTCACCAAGCCCCATAATTGTTCCAGTCACAACTTTGTATGAACCCAAAAGTTTTCCTACCCTTGGAGCCGTTGCCGGATCAACATAACCCGATGATCCCCGTTTGAGCTCATCCATAATAATATTTATTTTCTGCCGTTCAATGACAGTCAGCGACATCACTTTGGAAAGATCAACCGATACAATTTCAGTTAGCCCTCTTGATAACGGTGCTAATTCCGTTGGAAGAAGAGAACCATCAAAATTTGAAACAGCGATAGTGTTTACGGGAATAGTATCAACGCTTATAGCTTCTTCATTGGCAATCGATTCAGCAATTTCCGCTTCCAGTCGTTTGCCCAGAAGCAGATCAATATGCGTTCTGGTTTTTTCAGCAATCTTTTTACCCGGTTTAAGACTCAATGAGGTTCCATAAGCTTCCAGTGCCATGTCCCATTTTTCCTGCTTCTCATAAACAAGACCTAAATACAGATTGGCACGGCTGTCCGGAGAAATACTATTGGACTGCTTTAAAGCATCTTCTGCTTTAACAAGGTCCCCTTTTTTATAAAAGGCTACACCCAGTTCCTGCCATGCTTTATAATCCGATGAGTTTTCAGCTATCTGCTTGTAAAAAGCATCAATAGCATTATCGTATTGCTCATTCTCCAGATATTTTCTTCCCTTGGAATTATAACTCTGGGAGCAACCCATAATCAACAACGCTAACAATATTACAAAAATAAATTTCAAATACATCTAAGCCTCCATGCTACAATTAAATCATGTTTTGATTATGTGGCCAGGGGCCGATAAATATCCATTTTTCTTTTCGCTTCTACGAATGTATTGTCAAGATCATAAGCCTGCTTAAAGAAGTTGTATGCCTTTTTATAATCGTAGCGGTCCATGTATTCCAGACCCTTGGCATAAAGACTCATGGCATTACCCGAATCAGTACCACCTTCGTCGATGAGCTTTTTGACATCCTCGCCAAGTGCTACATTAAGCTTGCCGGAGAGTTCTTCAACCAGTTCTTTTTCCATTTTGGTAAATTCCGGTTTCCCCTCTTTATCAACCGACTCAATAATCTCTGAAGTCTCCACATCTACAACCCGAACCACCATCCGGCATGATTTCCCATCAAGCTGGGTAACGCTTCCGAAGACCATGTAATGAACACCAAGCAATTTACCAACTTTGACCGCAGTTGCCTGATCCACGCTGCCTGATCTCTGGAGTTCAAGTTCCTTCAAGACAAAGTTTATTTTATTTCGCTCCACAACCTTGAAATCGCTTATTTTTCCAAAATCATGTTCAAAGAAATCGGCCAGTGCTTTTCCAATCGGTCCCAGCTCTTCCTGATATTTTCCAATTGAAAAATTATCAAATTCCATAAAGGCGATTGTTTTGAAATCGCTGTTCTTATCAGTATCACACACCAACTGTCCCGATGCATGCTGTAGTTTGAACCATTGATCACTTAACTGTGCCGGCCAAAATTCACGAGGCAAACGGATCAAGCATGGACCAATATCGGATATTTTTTTTAGGTATCCAAAAGCCGTGTTAAAATAATCAACCCCTTTTGAATAAGTAAAAAGACTCATCACTTCATAAATAGCAATACTGTCAGTAGATGACAGATCTTTCATATCAATCAGGTCCTGAGCAATTTTCATCCCCTCATTGATATTTCCAACGGTGTAATAATCAATTGCTTTGGCTAATTTGGCGGCTACATTATCGGATTCCTGGGCTTTGATCCCAGTAGTGCTCATACTAAGCAGCAGAACCAGAATAAATCCATAACACAGCATTGTCATAAAACGTTTTTCATGTTTCATATTTTTGCTCCTTATTCTAATATTCTCTGATATTTACAAAATATACTAACTTCTTATATGCCACGAAAGGACTAATTATTAAAATCATAGAAGACTGTTATTGTATCATTTTTACCAAGTGTAACAGTTTCCGAATGAACCATATCATCCAATTTTAATTCAACAAGATAAGTTCCTGTTTTTAATTTAAAATTAAAGACCGCCTGATGTTCCTGTCGAACATCATTTATATAAACAAATGCTCCCCAGGGTTTGGATGCTGCTGTAATCACTCCATACGAAACCGCAGGCGGCGGTTTTATTTCCACAACTGGTTTTTCAACCGGTATTTCAAAAGTATAATCTTCCTGAGTTATTGCATCTGCCGGAATCTCAACTGAATCAATAATCGGTGAATTAACTGCTTTATCATTTACTAACTTTACCGGGTATATTCCCGGATCATACTCAATTGATACGTAACCAGAATTAGTTTCTATTAAACTGTCATTAAAATAAATTGAATCGGCTTCAGGGGTAACATTTATATCAATTATTCCGGGTAATAAGTCTGCCGGATCACTATTTACAGGCGTCGTAGTATCACTATTATTATCAGCTACATCAGATACCGGACCTAATAAGAATTTCCAGCCTGCAATTGCCAGAATTACAACGGCCACTATAGACAAACCAATATACAATGGCTTTTTATTTTTTTTAGGAGATTTCCTGCTTCCACCGGTGGACAGATCCATCGTCATATCATTTTGGATAGAAGGTTTCGGATTGATCTCAATAATCCGCTTAAGGGCATTAATCATTTCTTCCGCAGAAGCAAATCTCTCTTTTGGTTCTCTGGCCAATGATTTCAGGATGATCTTCTCAAGTGGTTTGGTAATCTGGTTATTCAATTTTCTTGGAGGGGCTGGTTCATTAAAAAGTTTTGCATCACGGATTGCAAATTCATTTTCACCTTTGAAAGGGTTCTCTCCAGTTAAGAACCGATACAGGGTAATACCTACTGCATAAATATCAACCATATAATAATTGGTATCATCAGTAGGTGTAAATTGTTCAGGAGCCATATATGCCGGGGTTCCGCATGATGTGCCGGCAGCAGTAAGGTTGGGATCGGACTCTCCTTTGGCGATACCAAAATCAATAATTTTTACTTTTCCGCTCTTTTCCAGCATTACATTACTTGGCTTAATATCCCTGTGAGAAATGCCTTTGTTATGAGCAAAACTTAGAATATCCAGAATATCGATAACTATTTTAACGGCTTCTTTTACAGGTAATTGCGAACCCGGCTTGAGGTGTTCATCCAGTGTGACACCTTCGATATATTCCATAACAATAACAGTATCATCGTCACGGGTAAAGAAGTGCCTGATTTTACAAATATTGGGGTGTCCATCAAGAATAGCGAGTTTATCTGCTTCATGACGGAACCTTTCCCCCAGGCGGGGATCGCTGAGAACTTTTAATATAACCTGCAAGCTGGGAATATCTTTATGAACAGCCAGATAAACTTTGGCCATTCCACCAGCCCCAACCTGTCTCAGTATTTTATAACTACCAATAAACTGATCTTCCATAGGTTCCTATATAATATTCTGCAATTCGGGGTTCAACAATAATACATACTAAAACTAACACTGTTCCGTACTAAAACATTCAAAAACTGACAAAATAAGCCTTATTTTTTTTCATCCTGAGACAATAAACTAATAACTACAACCGCAAAAAAGGCTAAAATAAAGGCCGGAACCAATTCATATACCATATTTTTAAGGACAGGTACATTTCTCCATATTACCGTAACAATCAAACCGGTTAACATTCCGGCAATAGCTCCTTTGCCATTAGTCTTTTTCCATAGCAATCCCAGAATAATCAATGGTCCAAACGATGCTCCCAGAACCGATCAGGCATATAAGACAAATTCAAAAATTACTCTGTTTTCCGTTAAGGCAAAAGCTATAGAAAGCACAGCCAATACAACCAGAACAACCCGGTCAAAAAATTGTGTCTTCTTGAAATCCCATTTGTCGGTTTTATTTTTTATTCCCAACAGTGTAAAAGCATCTCTTGAAATGGTTGATGAGACAACAATCAATTGTGAATCAGCAGTCGAACAAATTGCCGAAACAATTGCCGCAATTACAAACCCACCTATAATCGGAGGTAAAAATTCACTTACTGCCAATGGCAACGCCTGCTCTGCATCTTCTAATGCACCAAAATATATTTTAGCAAACAGACCAAAAAATACTGCTCCAAGATAAACAAGCATCATCCAGGTTATGGCAATCGTCCCACCTTTACGAACTGATTCTTTATCTTTGATAGCCATGAACCGTGACAATACATGCGGTTGTCCGGGGTATCCCAAGCCAATACCTAACAAACCAATTACAAATCCAAACATGGCAAACCCGGCTTTACCGTAAGTAAATGATAACAACTCCGGATCAACTGTTTGAGCTGTTTCAATGAATGAATCCCACCCGCCTATTTTATTAAGAGTGATAATCGGCATAATTATCAAAGCGATAAACATAAAGCTCGACTGGATAATATCGGTCCAACAGATTGCCCGGAAACCACCAGTGATAGTATACGTCAAAATAACCACCGCTCCGACCAACACGCCTATCCAGTACGGAAGATGAAAGACTGCATCAAAAGCTTTACCGGCAGCATTCATCTGAGCCGCGACATAACCAAGCATTGCAGCCGTTATAATCAAAATTGAAATCAAACTTATTACAGATGCCTGCTTACTACCAGTACCATTAGAAAATCTATGAACCAGATACTGGGGTAATGTGACAACACCACTCTGCGCAGTTGACTTCCTGAGTCTTTCAGCCAATACAAACCAGTTAAAAAGATACCCGGCGGCAATTCCCGGTATGATCCAGAAGGCTGCCATCCCAAACAGATACGCTTCACCAACAAGACCAAGCATTACCCATCCGGATTCAGAACTGGCAGATGCAGACAAAGCCGATGCCCAGGGTCCCAACTCGCGATTGGCCAGAACAAAATCTTCATCAGTCTTTTTGCGCAGTTTTGATGAGTACAGACCAACAGCAACAATTCCTGCTGTATAAACAATAAATGAAATGGTCAACAATGTGTTATTGTCCATTTAACTCTCCTCAACATCTACTTATTATTTCATTTCAATTAATCAGGATTGCAAGACAATAATCAACAAGATTCTCTGGCAATAATTAATAGCCTGTATCACCCCATGATAATCCTTGACGAGAAGGTCTATTAATGTTATAATTTAATCAACCTAACTGAATACAATAAATACCAATCACCCATAAACAGGCCACGCCTGCCTGTATGTCCAATGCGGTGGAAACTCCTCACTTTGTAAACTGCTCGGTAGAATGTATAGCGCACGAATTTATTCGTACGTCATTGGGGGGAGAAACCCGTCCTGGTTTTATTATCAGGGCGGGCGATTGTTATATCACATTCAATATATTAACGTACTGGTATCAGGATTTATCCAAACAGATCTGAAATTACTTATTTAGATTATAATGAATCTAACAGAGTTTTGACATTGTTTTTTAATTGATCATTATTATTGGGAAATAAAAGATATTTTTCAAAATATATTATTGCCGAATCACTTTTATTCTGCTGCATATAAATATAACCAAGAGAATAATAAGCATCGGTGTAATTGGAATCGTTTTCAATTGCATTACCGACATATATTCCTGCTGAATCAATTTCTCCAATCGCATGATATACAAACCCAAGCGAATAGTGAGCGTCAGGCAGCTCAGGATCTACCACAATTGCTTTGTTATAATATTCTATTGCAGAATCAGGGTTGTTCATTTTAAACCAGCATTGACCAAGATTATAATGTGCATAATAAAATTCAGGATTTAGTGTTAATACAATATTATATTCCTTAATAGATTTCTCAATCAATCCTGAATTAAGATATGCTTCGCCTAAATTCAGATGGTGAATAAATTCTCCCGGTTCAAATTTTACTGCATGTTTGAAAAGTTCAATTGCCTCATCGTTTTGTCCCCTGTTCATAAGCATTACCCCAAGATCATTATTGGCATTTGGCAAATCAGGATCAGCTATCAAAGCTTTACGGTAAAATTCTTCCGCCTTTACTTCATCACCCCGGTAACTATAAATTGCCGCAATCATTTGATGTCCCTGGGCATTGGTACCCTTTGACAAATTATAAAAGTCAATCTGGCAGACTGTTAGTAATAGCACTAAACTTGCTAACACAGTTATTTTTTTTTGAAGAGAGCAGACTTTCAATCTTTTAAATCCTTCAACAAGAAAGTAGGAAGCAAAGATTATCAAAACAGGAACCATCGGAAGGCGGTAGCGCGATGTAACAAAAAACAACAGCAGAGTAGGAATGTAGGATATTAAAAATAGTAATATTATTTTTTTCTCAATAGTCCATTTTCGGATCAAAATAATTCCTGCAAATGCCAATGGGAATATTATTCCCCAGGGGAAAAAGACAATGTCTTTCCAAAGTAATAATTTTAATATCGTAGTCTGATAAGCAACATAGTAGATGTCAAAATTATTATAAAGCTCCGGCCCGCCAATAAAGAAAATAAATTTCCGCCATAAATTTTTGACAAATATTACCGGATGATTAATTATTTCGCTCAAAGCTCTGTTTTGCCAATAGGAGGCTCTTTCACTGGCAGTTAAACTATGACCGGCATCTTCCTCTGCAATACGGATAGCATCGCTCATTCCCCCTTCATCCCACCAATCCAAACCGGTACCAGGTAAACGGGTAGATAATCCATCCGATTGAATATTGTTGCCAATGTATAAATTGATCCCGCCATAAGTTCCAATAACTACAAACTCACCTGACTCTATTACATTACGAACGGTAACTGGTGTTATTGCCAGAATGACACCTGTTAAAAAAATAATTACTGATTTTTTATTAAGTTGGTGTGAAGCTTTATAGCTTATCCAAAGCAAAAAGAATAATAGTGCTGCTATAAAAACCAGCACAGTCGGACGAGCAATAGCAGACAATCCAAGTGATAAGCCACCCAATAAAAACATTAGCGATTTACCGGATTGAATTCCTTTAACAAGAAAATAAATACCTAACATGTTTAGAAAAATCGTCAATGTAGGTACAAGCAACTGGGCATCAAAAATTATTAGCGTACTACAAAATGCGGTAATAAACCCGGCTGTTATTCCTACTTTTTTATTAAAAAACCTCATACCAATTAGAAATGTTAAAACTGCAGCGAAGCTACCAAGGATAGATTGGACAATTCGAATCACCCAGGGGGAATCACTCAAAAGGGTATAAACAATCCCTAAAAATATTGGATAAAAAGGGGCTTTAAAATATGGAGACGGACCAGCCCCGGTTCCGCCTATAAAGCTAACGGCCCAGTCATGGAAATATTTCATATCCATGATATAGGTATCAAAAAGCGGAATGGATTTAAATTCAAAGAGAAAAATCAAACGGAGAACAAACGCTGTAATAAATATTATTGTTCCCCATACAAGAATATTTTTATCAATATTATTAAATACTCTGTTTTTATTGACTGGCATTTTATGCCTTAATTTCCGTTACAACCTACTTTTACTTTAAAATCCGTAATCCCCAATAACTTTTCCTGTCGTTCGCGGATCATTGATTCGGTCATTGAAAAATCCGGCCCGGTGTTTTCTATCATAACCGATGAAGTACATGAAGCATAACAACCCGATTTTCTCAGATCACCATTGGTCTTTAAATATTCAAAAGTGAATCCGGCCATATAGGTATCACCGGCTCCGGTAGAATCAAGCAGATCTATTCCAAATGGCGGAATATCAATCATCTCATTTCCGTCATATACAACCGAACCAAGTTCGGCCAGAGTCACTATTACAATCTTTGGTCCCCAGGAATGAATCATCTTTGCTGCTTCATAAGGATTCTCACGACAGTCTATCCCAGTCAGGATTTTGCCTTCCAATTCATTCGGCTTCACCACATCAAAGGCACCCAGTGTCTTTTCTATTCCTTCGACTTTTTCATGGAAAATTCGGCCGTCTTTATCAGCCCCTCTTATCAACCCCTGAGGATCGCAAAAAAATAGTCCATCAAATGTCTTGCGGATTTTTTGGATATTATCAAATGAAACTTCTCCCAAAATCGGCCCAATCAAAACCGCTTTGGCATCTTTGTACCATTCAGGATTTATTTCTTCAATGTCATTGGCTCTGCCTAATAAATCTAATGTACGATTACCAAAATCATCGTAGTATATTAGAGAAAATCCACCAGTCTCTTTTGATGGTGTTATTTCATAGTTGATACCATGCTTTGCCAGATCAGTGATAAACTGTTCTTTGTAATCATCACCTACCGCACCAACCAAGCGAACATCTTCACCCATTTTGGATAATGCCAGAACAGCATTAGTGGAACAACCTGAAAGAACTCTTCCATCGGGATCAACTTTGTGGGTCTTTATATAATCATAAACCGGATTGCCAATTGCAGTAATCAAAGGTTATACCTTTCAAAAAATTGTTATAATATTGATAATGATTATAAGAAAAATAATCCTAATTCACAAATAGAACAGGCATAGCCTGTTTTAATAAAATGAATTATTTATCTAAATATGAGTTAAATAAATGTGGCTTCGCCAGTAAACAGGCTAAGTGCTTGTAGGGAAGGTCTGCCCACAGACCTGCCATTCCAGAAATACAGAGGATAAAAGCGGATCTGATAGCAGATCCACCCTATTAAACTTTGAGGACCTTTATATAGTCATAAACCGGATTTCCAATTGCAGTAATCAAAGTTAATCATCCATTCTATTTTGAAAAAAATTGTATTTTTTGTTAACTCTAATCCATTCTTCATCAATTAATGTATCAAGATCATTATATATATTAACTAACTCAGGATATTGCTCTTCATTCAATTTTCGAAGATGTTTGTAGAGAATGCGAAGAGTATTATGATTAAAAATCAATAATATTACGAGATAAAACTCAATAAACATTATTGAGTCACTACTAATTTCACCTTCACTTCTTAAAACGTGGTATATTTTTTCATGAAAATTTTTCTTATAGTGTGTTATGTCAGATAATTGACTATAAAAATCTTTCCAATCTGGTAAATCATGTTTTTTTAGTATTTCTCTTACTTCTCTTGGTTCTATCTTACTTTTATCTATCAATTCAGGTTCTAAGTCAATAGCCTTTAATTTATGGACAATTTCCTGAGCTAACCTCAAATTATGTAAACCTGATGATATATATCCATCCTTAAAACAAATTATTATAACTTCATTAACTTCAAATAAAAAGTCTAACGATGTTAGTAAATATATTTCATAATTATTTTTATTAGAATGATGTTTGAGAGATGTGTATCCCTCAATTAGTCTGTTTACTAAATTATTTTTAATTTCAATTATAGGCTTTAGATCTTCTTGGAACACCTGCCCAAATTTCAGCATAGGTCACACTTCTGTTTTGTTGCCGAGAACCTTTTTGGTATAGATCAGGCGTTGGGCAGCAGTTATAACCGATGTCACCCCGACAATTATCAAAGCCACTTCTAACCATCCCCCATAGGGCCAGTTACCTACCGGAATAAAATACTCCAGTATTGAGCCAATAATAATTAATATGAATTTTTCCAACCGCCCCATTATTCCCACGGCACAGTTTTCTATTTTTCCCATCGACTCAGCCGCAGCTCTGGTATATGATGCGATCAACATGCCAAACAGGGCAAATAATCCCCAACCAGGATGAACCCGACCAGAGAGTGTAATTCCGGCTAAGATAAAAAACTCGCCATAGCGGTCAAAAACATGATCCAGAATCCCGCCAAAAACAGTGCCCATGTTACCAGCTCTTGCGGTGGAGCCATCAAGCATATCGGTAATTGCAGCAATAAGCATCCAGGCCACGCCCCATAGCCATTCCCCATTCCAGAAAAATACCCCTGATACAATCGAGCAACCCAAAGAGACAAATGTAATAACATTGGGTGTAAAACCCAGTTTCACACAGATTCTGCCCAAAAAGAGTGATGATTCCTCATATATCTGACGCTTACGCTGATTTATACCTGGCAAATCCGAAATCCTTTTCTAATTTTTACCTGACCAGAACATATATTCTTTTATCCTTCCGGTCAATGAAGTAAAAGGTCTATTTTTTACCACGATGTGTCAATAAATATTTCTGATAAAATTAGTTATAATGGTTAAGCTGTTGAGTACATTGTTCTTCTATTGGGGCAGACGAGGGCGTCTGTCGCCCACACAATGATTGGATTGATGAAAAATCAGCTCTACAAAATTTCATTCTAAAAAAAACTGGCAAGGCCAGTTCAAATTGACAAGGGGGTTTAACTTCGCAATATTCATACAATGTTTATTGACTATGTTGAAATTAATATCAAAGCCGGTAACGGTGGAAGTGGCTGTATCGCCTTTCACACCGAAAAATTCATCACCAAAGGCGGACCTGATGGCGGTGATGGCGGTCGCGGGGGAAGTATACTTGGTGTTGCTGATCCACAGTTAACGACCCTTCTGGATTTTAGATACAAAAAACATATAAAAGCCGACAACGGACGACCCGGCGAGGGAAGATTGCGTTCCGGCAAATCAGGAAGTGATCTGGAAATCCGCATACCAGTTGGAACGCTTATAAAAGATCTGGATACAAATGAACTGATTGCTGATTTTGATGAGCCCGGCAAAAAGATCATCCTGGCCAAAGGAGGTCGTGGTGGTTGGGGTAATGATCATTTTAAATCCCCCACCAATCAGGCTCCAAGGATTGCCAAACCGGGACAAAAGGGCATAGAGAAACGCATTTCATTGGAGTTAAAACTATTGGCTGATGTTGGACTGGTTGGGTTACCCAATGCAGGCAAGTCAACAATTCTGGCGGCTTACTCGGCAGCACGTCCTAAAATTGCAGATTACCCCTTTACTACTCTGATTCCCAATCTTGGTATTGTCAAACTTCATGGATATAATTCATGTGTGATGGCCGATATACCTGGGCTTATCGAAGGGGCGGCTGAAGGCAAAGGATTGGGACATCAATTTTTGAAACATATCCAGCGTACTCGTCTTATTGTTTATATTATTGATGTTAATGACGTAATGATTAATGAAACGCTTGATTCTTTAAAGCAGGAGCTAAATGGTTTTGATCCTGATTTAATAAACAGGCCATCATTGGTCGTTATTACCAAACTTGATACTGTTAGTGAAGATGATATAAAAGTGATTTCCAAAGACTGGCCAAATGATTATATTATGATATCGGCCGTAACCGGGATGGGATCGAAAATATTTTTAAATGCAGTTGAAAGTGTTCTTTATGGACAAAAATAGAAGAGAAAAATTAATCCAAACAATTGCTCTGTTAAAAGTACCCGGAATAGGTCCGCAACGATTTAAAAATCTTATCGACGCTTTTGGTTCCATAGCACATATTCTCAAAGCTCCATTATCAGAACTTGAACAAACCAGAGAATTATCCCGCCCTCTTGCCTCAGAACTGCAAAATTCATACAATGAAACCAAAGCCGAAGAGATAGCCCTGCAAATTGAAAAATTGAGATGGGATTTCCTATTTTCAGACGAAGATGAATATCCTCATTTGTTAAAGAAAATTCATAGCTCTCCCCCACTGATATTTTGTACTGGCCAACCGCTTGACAACAATGATCGCATGATTGCCATTGTCGGCACTCGTCGCGCAACCGATAGTGGCCGCCACATAGCTTATCAATTGGCAAATTCTCTGGCATCGGATGGCATTGTGGTTGTTTCCGGAATGGCCGAGGGAATTGACTCATCAGCTCATGCCGGTGCTCTGGAAGCAGGCGGGAAAACAATTGCAGTTTGGGGAAGTTCACTGGATCATGTCTTTCCAACTTCCAACAAATCTCTGGCGGAAAGAATAAAAGAATCAGGGACTATAATTTCTGAGTATTTACCTGGAACCAGACCGGATAAAACTACATTTCCTTCGAGAAATCGTATAATTTCCGGAATGTCAGAAGGCATTATTGTAGTCGAAGCTGGTCAAAAATCTGGTGCACTTATTACAGCCTCATTGGCATTAGAGCAGGGGCGGGAAGTTTTTGCTGTTCCCGGGTCTCCAATGTCTAAAGCCAGCATAGGGACCAACCAATTGATCAAAGAGGGAGCATCACTGGTAACATCTGTCGAAGATATATATTCATCTCTACCAACCCTAAAAGGAACAGTAATATCAAAAAGGTTTGTAAAACCGCCTGATATGACTGATGTTGAAGAACAACTGCTCGAACTGATTTCGTCCGAGCCAATTCAGTTGGACCAATTATCAAGAACAGCTAACCTGTCAATCGGTGAATTATCCCAATTATTACTCGCTCTTGAGTTGAAAGGGATTGTTCGTGAAATTTCCGGAAAAAGATTCATGTTATCTGAAGAATTTACATCATGCTAAGGAAAACCGCCACTATTATAAATAAATTTGGTCTTCATGCTCGTCCATCAGCTGCTCTGGTTAGTGCGGTTTCAAAATTTGCATCCGAAGTCCTTATCAGCAAAGATGGCCATCCTGTTAACGGCAAGTCAATTATGGGGATAATGACCCTTGCGGCAGAAAAAGGCTCCGTTTTAACTATCGAAATTGACGGTCCTGATGAAAACGAAGCTATGGATGCTATTCTTGAGATTATTAACTCTGGTTTTGGCGAATCAAACTGATATTATTTGGGATGATATTACTCTGGTATGATATTCCATCGGAATAATATTCCTCTTGCCTTTCCATAACAATTTCACTTATACTTTAAAACTTATTTAGATTGGAGAAGTGTGTCATTTTGAGCGGTAAAATGAAAATAATAAAGGGGATCTCAATTTCCAGCGGGATCGTTATGGGGACTGCTCATATTGTCCTGCCCGGTGATTTTACCATTTCCCATAAAAAGATTACTGTCTCCAAAATCAACAATGAGATCGAACTGCTCGAAAAGGCTATCGAAAAGACAATCAGTGAACTGCAATCTATGCGTGAATCGACTCTTCGTAAAGCTGGCGGACCGGTAGCAAAAATATTTGATGCCCAGCTTCTTATTGCCGGGGATTACGAATTTTTAAACAGCGTTAATAAGATAATCCGTGAAAAAAGAAATAATGCAGCTTTTGCATACAGCACTGCGATTGATGAAGCTACTAATCATCTGAAAAAATCAACTGATATATATATGCAGCAGATGGCTATTGATATCGATGCTGTCGCAAGCAAAGTAATCAGGCATTTGACTGGCGGTGAGACACGATCACTGCGGCTACCTCCAAATACAATCGTAGTTGGGAAAACTTTTTCTCCTAATGATATTATTACCTATCGAAATCTTAAGGCTATTGGGTTTGTTACTGCTGAGGGTGGTGCTGATTCGCATATGTCGCTGATTGCCAGATCATTTTCGCTACCTGTTGTATTGGCAGAGCAGGGATGGAAAGATATACAAGATAACAGCCGCCTCATTCTGGATGGATCTGCTGGTGAAATAATAATTAATCCAACCGATCAGGATTGGAGCAAATATCAGGCTCGCCGTAAAAGTCTGGGTCCTGCTCTGATTACCAGAATCAGAAAATTATCACCTATCCCCCCGGTAACCTCTGATGGAAAAACTGTCGGTATTGGCGCCAATCTCTCTCTGCCAGGACCGGCTGATAATATATTAGCTGATCGTAAAATCCCAGTAGGTTTGTATAGAACCGAATTTCTTTATCTGGCCAATGAAGATTTTCCGGATGAAGAAATTCAGTATAATTATTACTCTAACATTGCCAAAAGTTTTGCTCCAACACCGGTAATATTAAGGGTATTTGATTTGGGTTACGATAAATTGACTCCTATTGGCGACTGGCTTCCTGAAAAAAATCCTGCTTTGGGATGGCGTGGAATACGGGCTCTTTTAGGAATGGAAAAGATATTCAAAACTCAAATCCGTGCCATTCTTAGAGCCTCGGTTCATAAGAATTTAAAAATCATGCTTCCTATGGTCAGTGATATCCAGGAAATAAATCGGGCAAAGAAAATAATTTCTCAGGTAAAACTAAGTTTGCGCCGTAAAGGTATAGAATATGATCATGATATTCAACTTGGTATTATGGTTGAGATTCCTTCTGCTGCGATGACCGCCGATGCATTAGCCAAATGTGTTGATTTCATTTCAATCGGTACTAATGATCTGACTCAATATACGATGGCTGCTGATAGAATGAATAATCGCGTCTGGGATCTTTATAATTCTCTCCATCCAGCTGTTTTGAATCTTGTTAAAATGACTGTTGATGCCTGTAAAAAAGAAAAGATTCCGGTTTCAATATGCGGTGAATTAGCTGGCGAGGTAATTGCTTTGCCATTGTTTATCGGGATGGGAGTTGATCTTCTGTCAATGACGCCTAATCGGATAATGGATGTTTGCAGGAGCGTAAAAAGAATTGACTCTTCATTGGTTCAGCATCTTGTGGGAGCAGTGATATCATGTGGTACACTTCCGCAGGTTATGAAGTGCCTTGATGATTTTAATAGTGCTATAAAAAGAAAATAAGTATCGTTAATATAAAATAAGGGACAGAAAATTGAGCATTCTTGATGATGTAGAACAAATCAGAGCCATGGACCCTGGCAATATGTATAATAGCATTTTTGATTTTCCTGAACAGGTCGCCGAAGCTATAAAAATCGGCAAACTTTGGCGTTTTGATGTCAATGAATTTCAAGGAATTAAAAATATTGTAATTACCGGAATGGGTGGGTCTGCAATAGGCGGAGATCTACTGCGAAGTTATTTAAGATCTACTTTATTAGTTCCGGTTGAAATATGCCGCCACTATGTATTGCCGGAATATGTCGATGACGAATCACTTGTTATCGTTTCATCCTACAGCGGTAATACCGAAGAGACTGTAGCAGCAGCTAATGATGCCCTTGATAGAAAATCTATGATGGCTGTTGTAACTACCGGTGGAATAATAGCTGATCTTGCAAAATTAAATGAACTGCCAGTAGCCAAACTGCCAACCGGACTTCAACCTCGAGCCGCATTGGGATATTCGCTTATTCCGATGATATTTTTCTTTGAGAAAATTGGATTAATCAAGAAAATGACAAAGCAACTCGATTCGGTTGTCTCTTCTTTACAAAAATTCCGCGATAAATATATCGAGGATAACCCTGTGGTTTCCAACCCGGCAAAACACCTGGCTGAAGCAATCCAAAATAAAATTGTTTTGATATATACCGGTCCAACAGTAACTGATTCGGTGGGAATGCGATGGAAAGGCCAAATTTGTGAAAATGCAAAGACTATGGCATTCCATAATCAGTTTGCAGAATTTAATCATAACGAATTAGTTGGCTGGTCAGAGCTAATTGCAGCACATAGAGATCATCTCGCCGTTATTATTCTGCGTGATCAGGATGACCATGCCCAGATCAGAAAACGGATGAACATTGTCAAAGATGTTATCCAGAGCCGTGAAATTGAAGTAACCGATGTTCACTCCCGCGGACAATCACCATTGGAAAGAATGTTGAGCCTGGTACAAATGGGTGACTTTGTTTCATACTATCTTGCGGTTTTGAACAAAGTCGATCCTACTCCGGTGAAGATTATCGAGAGCCTCAAACAAGCTCTCCAACAAGCATAGCTTGATTTGCCGCAAAGCTTTGTATCGAAGTTTTATTGTAAACTTTGATTTTCGTATATTTGGCTATAATTAACACACAAAGTGTGTGTTGTAGGGCAGGATCCAAAAGCGATCCTGCCACACGGAGTGTGATCCACCGCAAAGCATTGTATTGATGTTGGATTATAGATTATTAAGTTTCTTTAGGTGACCCACCGAAGCAATGATATTGCATTTATGGTGGGTTTACTCTTAAATAAAATTGGTTAAATAAATTGGACTGGATTACTGTAATTGTCATCGCTATCGGCTTAGGGATGGATGCCTTCACGGTTGCTCTTGTTGCAGGAACCAGACAAACGACAATTCATATTCGACCATTATTCAGATTATCTTTCCATTTTGGCTTGTTTCAGTTTCTGATGCCGATTATCGGTTGGTATCTCGGAACAACAGTTAGCCAGTATATTGAAGCCTACGATCACTGGATCGCTTTTGGACTGCTTTCCTATATCGGTATTAAAATGCTCAGGGAATCTAACTCCAGAGGTACTGATCATGAATCTTTAACAGACCCCACCAAAGGTAAAATGTTGGTCCTGCTCTCCATTGCAACCAGTATTGATGCCTTAGCAGTTGGTTTAAGTTTAGCCTTTCTCGGAACAACAATTTGGTTTCCAAGTGTTGTTATTGGGATTGTTGCTCTAATAATGACAGCAGTTGGAATGATATTTGGCAAAGCATTGGGCAGACGATTTGGAAAAATAATGGAGATTATTGGTGGAGCAATTCTTATTGGAATAGGAATAAAAATCCTTATCGAGCACCTCTTTTTCCAATAATAGCAGACAAAGCCTGTGCAAGTCATGGGCTACCCAGCTTATAAAATCTAACCAAACATATAGAAGCAGGATCACTATGGAATCCAGCCATGCTAAGACTACAATCTCATTTTGCGTCAGGGAATAGTAGTATAACTACCTTCCTTAGAATCCCCTTGCCATTACCCTCAAAATCCCCTACTATACTCCCCATGAAACTTGGAATAATTGGAAAACCACAAAGCGGCAAGACCACAATTTTCAACGCTGCTTCAGGTCAAGAGGAAGCTGTAGGAGATTTTTCTCAGGCATCACACCGAGCAATAATCAAAGTCCCCGATGAAAGGATTGACAATATTGCCGAGATTGATCAGCCTAAAAAAATTGTCCATGCTGAAATCGAATTTTTAGATGCTCCCGGATTTACCGGCAAAGGCAAAGAAGCCGGAGCGGGTGAAATCAGCAATGATCTGAAACTGATGGATGCCTTTATTATGGTTATTGATGCCTTCTCTTCCGATTCTGATCCGGACAAGTTTATACCTGCTTTGGTCGATGAGATGATCCTTTCTGATTTGACAATTATTGAAAGCAATATTACTAAAAAATCCAAGAAGATGAAAGTCACTGGAAATTGGGAAGGCCAACAGGAAGTTGATCTGCTAAAACAATGCCAGGAATGGCTCGAAAATGAAAAACCACTGATTGATAAAGAGCTCACTTCCGATGAAGAAAAGATGCTTCGTGGTTATACTTTTTTATCACAGAAACCGTTACTTATCGTTTTGAATATTTCTGAAGATAAAATTGGTGAAACAGACAGCATTTATGAAAAGTATTCACATCATGTATCCGAAAATAAACGGGATCTAGCCGTTATCTGCGGAGAAATCGAAGCTGAACTTATCACTATGGATGAAGAAGAACGCAATGAATTTATGAGCGACTTGGGTATAAAATCTCCCGCCGTAGAACAGGTAATACAAAAAGCATATTCTCTAATAGGATTGATTTCATTTATCACCAGCGGTAAGCCCTCCACTCAGGCCTGGACTATCAGAAAAGGCTCCAATGCTCCAAAAGCAGCCGGAGCAATTCATACTGATTTTGAAAAAGGATTTATTCGGGCGGAAGTTACTTCGTATGATGATTATATGGAGTTCAAAACTCCAGCAGCATTAAAAGCAGCGGGGAAGACTCGAGTCGAGGGGAAAGAATATATTGTGCAGGATGGGGATATTATTTTGTTCAGGTTCAATGTCTAAAGTAGCATAATGACTCCCTAAATCACACTTGAGTGCGAAACAAATCAACTTAATAACTGTTATTGATTAGTCAGACAAATATGCCGATATTTATATAAGGCATTTTTTTTGTGTTATAAAAACTAAATGAGGATATCGTGGTTAAAACAATAGATGATAAAAAAAATGAAGTTGCCGGGACAAATACTCTTCCGATTCTCCCTTTAAAAGAAACACTGGTTTTTCCATACCTGGTTGTTCCTTTGATGATTCAGGATACGGAGCAAGCTCGCCTGGTTGATGATGCTCTGATGCGAGGATCAAGAATTGGATTGTTCCTGCAAAAAGATCCCGAAAAGAAAAATCCAAAACCGGAAGACCTTTATGATGTTGGCTGTTCGGGAAGTATTCTAAAAATGCTCCGTTTCCCCGATGGCACAGTGAGATTTTTAATACAGGGATTGACCCGAATTAAGATAAAGAAATTTACCAGCACCGAAAAATTTATGCTGGCTCAAGTTGAAGAGATCCCTGAAGTCAGTAAAAAATCGGTTAAGATGGAAGCTCTTCAGCGCAACATTCTGGAAAAAGTTAAAAAACTATCAGAAATGGCTCCATACCTGACAGAGGAATTTCATATCTCGGTAATCAATCAGGATACGCCTTCTAAGTTAGCAGATTTTATTGCCTCGAATTTGAATATATCTATGGCACAAAAACAGGATATTCTCGCAGAGGCGAATATTTTTGACCGTATGACAAAAATCTATACCTTGATTAATAAAGAGATCGAAGTATTAGAATTATCTCAAAAGATTCAGGCTCAAGCTGCCAGTGAATTAGGCAAATCACAACGCGACTATATTCTCAGAGAGCAGCTTAAAGCAATTAAAAAAGAACTTGGTGATACTGACGATACCTCCGATACCGAAGAATTTGAAAAACGTATCACTGAAGCTGGTATGCCTGAGTATGCCGAACAAGCAGCTCTTAAGGAACTTGATCGCTTGTCGCATATGAATCCATCGTCTGCTGAATATACAGTCTCCCGAACCTATCTGGATATTATGGTTACCCTTCCCTGGGATAAATCAACTGAGGACAAACTGGATTTAAAACGTGCTAAAAAAGTTCTTGATGAAGATCATTTTGATTTGGAAACTGTCAAGGATCGCATTCTTGAACATCTGGCTGTCAGAAAATTGAAGTCTGACATCAAAGGTCCTATTCTCTGTTTTGTTGGTCCTCCCGGAGTAGGAAAAACATCACTTGGAAAATCTATCGCCCGCGCTATGGGACGCGAATTTTCACGTGTCTCATTGGGTGGAATGCGTGATGAAGCCGAAATCCGGGGACATCGCCGTACATATATTGGAGCTATGCCCGGAAGAATTATTCAATCAATCAAACGCTGCGGCTCTAACAATCCAATCATTATGTTAGATGAAATTGATAAGCTTGGTTCTGATTTCAGAGGTGATCCTTCATCGGCTCTTCTTGAAGTATTGGACCCTGAACAGAATGATACTTTCTCTGATCATTATCTGGAAATACCTTTTGATCTTTCCAAAGTTATGTTTATTACCACTGCTAATTGGTTGGAACCAATACCGGCAGTACTTCGGGACAGAGTAGAAACAATCCGACTACCAGGGTATACTGATCTGGAAAAATTGGAAATTGCAAAACGACATTTGATTCCCAAACAATTAGATAATCACGGCCTGACCGGAAAAAATTTATTATTGAAGGATTCGGGAATTAAAGCAATTATAGAAAACTACACTCGTGAATCCGGACTTCGCAATCTTGAGAGAGAAATCGCATCAGTATCAAGAAAGGCTGCTCGTAAAGTAGCGGGTGGAAGTAAGAAGAAAGTGGTTGTCACCGGAAAAGATATTCACAAACTTTTGGGACCTGCTAAATTTACCCGTGAAGCTCTCAGTCATAAAGGATTGGTCGGAGTCGTTCCGGGATTAGCATATACTTCAGTTGGCGGCGAGATTCTTTTTATCGAGGCGACAATAATGCCCGGTAAAAAATTACTTACTCTGACAGGTCAATTAGGCGATGTCATGAAAGAATCCGCACAGGCGGCATTATCATTTATTCGCTCGAATTCTGCTGAACTAAAAATTGATCCATCTATTTTTGAAGAAAACGAAATCCATATTCATGTCCCTGCCGGAGCCACTCCCAAAGATGGCCCCTCGGCTGGTATTACTATGGTTGTAGCTCTGGCTTCACTGTTAACCGGACACGCTGTGAAACCCTGTATGGCAATGACAGGAGAAATCACTCTCCGGGGAAAGTTGATGCCGATCGGTGGATTAAAGGAAAAACTTTTAGCAGCCTTCAGAGCTGGAGTTAAAACAGTTATTTTACCTGAAGAGAACAGAAAAGATTCACTTGAGCTTCCCCCTGAAATCAAAAAAGGAATCAAACTTAAATTTTTCTCAGAAGTACTGCCTGCTTTGAAATTTGCTCTTGATAAAAACGGCCAGACCGGAACTGCTCTGTGCACAAACAACGTTAAAATCAAAAAGAAGCGTACTAAGAAGTAATAGATAATGAAGCTTGTAACTTCTGATCAAATGCGTCAGATTGATAGTGAAACCATAAACAATTATGGTATCCCCGGACCGGAATTAATGGAAAACGCCGGTCGTGGGATTGCGCAGCATATCTCCGACAAAATTCGAAGTAATGCAAATAATACCCGAGTTGTTATTATATGCGGTAAAGGAAATAATGGCGGCGACGGTTTTGTTGTCGGGAGACATCTTCAAAATGATAATACTGAAGTAACTATTTATTTCATGGGACCAGTTGAAAAATTATCCTCCGATGCAAAACTAAATTATAATCGTGCTCTCAAAGAAGGTCTCCCTCTTCTGGAAATTAAAACAATAGATGATTTACCTGATTCTCTGAATTGTGATTTAATTATAGATGCTATCTTTGGCACAGGTTTTACAGGAGCACCCCGGGGATTATCAGGTGAGTTGATAAGTTATATTAACAAACAAAATATTTCTGTTGCCTCCGTAGATATGCCTTCAGGATTAAATGCTGATACCGGCCAGCACGAAGGTGCGGTTATAAGAGCCGATTATAGTTTCACATTAGCCCTTCCCAAATATGGACTATACCTCTCCCCCGGTCGGGAGTTAGCAGGTGAAGTTACAATCGTGCCTATTGGAATTCCAGAAGAAGTAATTAGCAAGTTTGATTTCAAAACTGAATTAATAACTTCACAATTGGTATCTTCTCTTCTTCCTTATCGCAAACCAGATGGGCATAAAGGCGATTTTGGAAAATTATTTTTAATTGCTGGATCACTGGGTATGACCGGTGCTGCAGCTTTGGCAGCTAAATCTGCTCTTCGATCAGGATGCGGTCTGGTTAAAATTGGATGTCCTCGAACTGTACTTCCGACAATTGCTCATCTTGCTATGGAAGCCACACTATGGCCCCTGCCTGATGTAGCCAAAAAAGGGGCATTGGCAAAAAGAGGATTGGGCGAAATTTTAAATATTGTTAAAGATCATAATGCCATCGCAATCGGTCCGGGATTGGGACAACATCGTGAAACAAAAGATTTGATCAGACGCTTGATTCCCAAACTCGAAGTCCCGGCTGTTATTGATGCTGATGGATTAAATGCTATTGTTGGTTTTACTGATATATTTAAAGCAGTGAAAGTGCCTATGGTGTTGACTCCTCATCCGGGTGAATTCAATCGTTTAACAGGCAAACCAGTTCCGATTGATATTCATGAACGAATTAAAGTCGCAACAGAATTTGCTAAAACATATAACACCACATTGGTGCTTAAAGGTAGTCCAACTATAGTTGCCGATCCTGATGGTAATTGCTACCTGAATCCAACTGGTAACAACGGCATGGCTACTGGCGGCAGTGGTGATGTTTTGACTGGAGCAATAGGCGCATTTTTGGCCGGAGGATTATCTGCTGTTGATGCTGCTGTCTGTGGTGTTTACATTCATGGACTGACTGGCGATATTGCCAGTATGGATTTGGGAGAAACATCGCTTATTGCTGGTGATCTGGTCGAGTATTTACCGGAAGCATTTTCTATTCTTTAAAAAGTTCCTATTCCAAAATCCCCATAGCCTCTAATATCTCACGAGAGATTTCCTCTATCGCTCGGCGGGTAACATCAACAACTTGCCATTTTCCTTTTGCATAAAGTCTACGGCAGAATTGCAACTCCAAACTTATCTCATGGATATCAATATATTTATCAAGTTCCGAGTGGCCTTCTTTGGTATGAGCCAGATGATAAGAACGTTCCTCTCTCACTTTGGCCAAAATCTCCGACTGCATCTTCAAACAAAATATACGATTCTGCTTAAGAGGTTTTAATCTTGAGAATAGATATTTCTCAAATGATTCATCGGTAATTATTGGAATATTTGCAACTTTCATTCCATGATTACAGGCCAAATACATACTGATCGGTGTTTTACAGGTTCGTGAAGGTCCAATCAGAACAATATCGGCTTCTTCAATAATAGCACCACGTCCATCATCATGTTCAACAGTGTAACCGATAGCATCAACTTTTTTATAATAACGGTCATCGATAATATGAAGAATCCCCGGTTGATAATCCGGATGCACTCCTAAAAATTTTGACATAGTTGTAATCATAGGTTTTAGGACATTAAGGTGCAAAATATTCCGATCATGTAATTTTTTATGAATATAGTCTGAAAGATTTTTAGATATTATTGAAAATATTACTAAATAATCATCATCAATCTTATCAAGGATAGTATCAAAACTTTTTTTATCGCGAACATTTTGATAGGTGTGCTCAAGAGAGTATTCCACATCCTCATGTTCATATTGGGCCAGAACTGCATCCATAAGCCTGCGGGCTGTCTGTCCGGTTCCATCAGATAAAACTACAATTTTTTTATAGTCACACATTTTCTACTCTAATCTCAACTGTGGATATTTTTCTTTAAGGTCATTTATATAAATACTATCAAGCCCTTTATTTATTATTGCATCGTTAAAAACCCGAGCGGCATCATTAAAATTACCAAGCATCAGATAATATTCCCCCATCTCCCGAGAATATTCCAAAGGAGCGTCTTTGTACCAAACTACTCTGGCTAAATATTGGTAAAACTTTTCTCTTTCGTTTATCATTTTATAAACATTTAACAATCCAATTACTGCAGTTGATATTAGAGAATCTCTTGCCAGTGCTCTTTCAAATAATTCTTCAGCAATAATATAGTTCTCTTTATAAAAATGACACATTCCCAGGTTGGCTAAAACACGATGGTTGTATGGATTCATTCCCTCAGAAATCTCAAGATACAGCATTGCGCTATCAAGTTGTCTGGATTTCATAAACGCCAACCCAAGATTACTATAAGAAGCTGCATAGGCTGGATTAGTACTAATAATTTCCCTATATAAAATGATTGCCTCTTTTATATGGCCTTCATTGTACATTTTCATGGCTACCCGATTTTTTCTCCATTCAGGATAGTCTGTTTTCCACTTAGCAATTTCGATAGATGCCTGAACCGTGTCGCCTTTTTTATTGTAATGTTCTGCAAGCATTGTCATAGCGGTTCTGCTTTTTAATGGCTCCCAGGAAATGTAATCTCGAAATTGTTCCAGAGCAAGATCATAGGAAGTCTGTGTATAGACTCTGGGAATCAAAAACATCAGGTTAAGACATACTGCTAAGATTAACACAGATCTGGTAATAACCCTTTTCTTGAATAAAGATAATAACGTAAACGCACTTATCAGCATCAGAGAAATTCCGGCAAAAGAAAAAAGGTCCCAGTCGCGAGGCATGCCAATCTTGGGATCAAAAAGGAAAAGAGCAAGACAAACTGAAAATGTCAAAATTATTAAATACCAGGCCCTGGTTGATAAAGGAAGAACTTTGCCCTTATTAAGAATAAAATATATTAGAGATAAAATTGAAGCAGGTACTAATAAAATTAGAAGATTTATCACATCCAATAAATGTGCCATTGAAAACAACGTGTAGCCATCGACGGTAAATCTGTTTTCAATAATCGGAACAAGTGCTAATTTGAAAAAGTAACTATTATTATAAACATATATAAATGGAACCAGCAGCATGGCTGCAACTATTAATCCGATGATACTTTTTATCGTTACTGATATTCGAGATATAAGTTTTCTTGGTCCGGGGCGTGTAAGCAATATATAAAACGCACTTGGTATGAGAGTAACCCCCATGACATGCATTATTATCGCAAGTAACAATGGAATTATAATCCAGTAATGACTGATTTTTTCAGACACAGCCAGATAACCAACCATACTATAAATTCCAACTGACATTACAAACATCGAATAATTCTCAACATAACCAAACCAAAGAAGAGAATATCCGCCCGTTGCCAATACAAGTATGATAAATAACCAGTTATAAAAAGAACCAATCACGCGCTTAGAAAGTAACATAAAAGAAAGCAACAAAGCTACTCCAGCTGAGATTGAGATTGTTTGATAGCTCAATAATGCTGCTGTTTCTCCACTACCAAAAATATCCCTTACCCAAAGATGAATCATCGATTCGCCAATTTCTCGTTGTTTTAATATAGGATTATCTGAGGCAAGAGTAGACAACAGAGTATAACCATCACCTAGATAAAATGCCTGGGCTCGGAATATTATAAAGAGAACCATTGAACACAGGAGAATTATTATTGAGCTGATAAGATATTTAGATGATGATGATACTAAATCATCACTCTCTTTGTTAATATTCGCTTTAAGGAAAAATAAGAATAGAGGGGCAATACCCCCCATTGATAAAATCAAATATCGGTAGAATTCATCGACATAAGCATATACAGAAAAAGCCCACCATCGCTTATCAGGATACAGAGCAGCAACAATCAACACCAGCCAAATCAAATAATATAAAACAAAGGCTGTCAATTCGTTTTTTTTGAAACGATTTCGGCTTGGCATTTTTATATCCTTACAATAAACAAATACAATTATAAGAATATATATTAAAACCTAAGCTGACTGAAGGCTACAATAATTAATTATTAATAGAGAAATTTTAATTACCTGAAAAAGCCGTAGAAGTATAAAGTGGTCAGGACACCAGCCATAATTCCAACACCCATTACAACAATAAGCCATAGGGGTACATTCTTTTTGGGTATTTCGATTGTAACAGGAACTTTTACTTTTTTCTCTGCACGTTCCTGTTGTCCCTGATCAAAATCATCCCAATCCATCAGGAATTCTTCAATCGTTGTGTATCTTCGTGAAACTCTGATAGCTAACGTCTTTTTAATCATATCAGTTAACTCAACAGGAACAACATTTTTTAAATCTGCAAGCTGAAGATTATTTCCCATATCATAATTTGGGTTGCGTCCGGTTATCAACTGGTGAAGAATCACGCCCATACCATAAATATCCCCCTGCCGAGTTTTCTTTCTTTCGGGCGGACTATACCAATTTTTACGTCGTCCTCCCGAATAATGAATCGGCAAGCCAAAATCTGATAGTTTTATAGCTTCATTGGAATCAAATAGGATATTAGACGGACGAAGATTGCCATGGACAATATTATTCTTATGAGCAAAATCTAATCCTTTGGCAACTTCCAGAATTATTTTAAATGCTTTTTCCCACTTGTATTTGCGGACCATCCGATCTGCGAGAGATCCACCCTGAGCATAGTCAGTAATTATGACTGTACTTTTTTTGTCTCCACCAGCTCCAAAAATATTGATAATATTTTCATTTTTGAGTGAGCTTAGAAGTTTGGCTTCTTTGCGACCGGCTTCACCTTTGGTATGTTTTTTTATAATATAGAGTCTTTTATTAACCCGATTCTCAACCAGTATAGTCGAGCCAAAATTGGTTTCCCGGATAGTATCCAGATAACGACATTTACCTAAAAAGGATTCAGTGCCGGTGACTGATAACTGGGCGGGATCAGACCTGTCAACTCCACCAGATATTTCCAGCAGATCATCTTTTAACTCTACTGCCGTCTGGTAACGTTCATGGGGGTCCTGAGCTAAACACTTGGTTATTATAGTATCATATTCGGTTCCCAAATCTGGTTTTATTTCTGAAGGGAGCTTAAACCTTCCCTGGGGTTTTTTATCACACAGAATCTCATATATAATTATCCCAAGAGCATATATATCTGTAGTCTGATCAACATTTGTAGAGCTTATTTTTTGTTCAGGCGACATATATGAGAGAGTCCCCATGATAATATCCGAGGAAGTCATCTCGGTTTCAGGAGTACCGACAATCTGGGCTATTCCAAAATCAGCAACCAGGGCATTTCCCTGACGATCAATCAAAATATTGGCCGGTTTAATATCGCGGTGAATTACACCATTTTTATGTGCATAATCCAGAGCTTTACAAACCTGAACTATCATATCGAATTTATTTTTGAGAGAAATTTTGTCAGCATCAATTACTTCACGGAGCGAGGTACCATCAATATAATCCATAACAAAATAATACCGGCTGCCTGTTTTTCCTTTATCGATAATATGAACAATATTAGGATGAACCAGTTTTGCAACAACCATCGATTCTCGTTCGAAACGGCGCACAATATCAGGATCATCAGTCAATTGCGTGGATAGAACTTTAATAGCAACTTCACGGTTGAGAGATTCCTGTCTGGCTTTATAGATTGAGGCTATTCCACCCTGGCCAATTTTCCCAGTGACGATATAGTCTCCGATTTTGACAGTTTTATTCTGTTGACCATCTTGTTGTTTTTCAATAGTAGCCTGAGTCATATAATAAAATCCTCAAAAAAACAGGGATAGCGAAAAATCTCGCTATCCCTTTAATAATCGGCATATTGTATGAAAAAGTTATTTAAGAAGGGTCATTTTCCTCGTTTCAACCCCCTCATTATAAGTCAGGCGGTAAAAATAGACTCCGCTGGGATTTTTGTCAGCTTCATAAGTCACCTCATGAATTCCTGCTGACAGGCGTTGATCAACCAGTACATCAACACTTTGTCCTAAAATATTGAATACTTCTACTCTGACCTGAGAAACCGTGGGAAGTGCAAATTTTATTACAGTACTCGGATTAAATGGATTGGGGTAATTCTGTTCGAGAGAGAAATCTGTCGGAAGACCTTTATCAAAATAATCATCATCAACATCGGTATAATTGCCTATGGTAATTGATCCGCTGACAAATTCAGGCAGATAAGTAATTAAACCGGATGGATCAGAAGCGTTAATTTGCTTAACAATAGTGGTAAATCCACCACCCGGCAAAGGAAGAGAATCAATTGTATAGAATGTATCTATCGGAATGTAATCATCAAGAGCACCAGGTGAAACTGAGAAATGGATTGTAGCCAGAAGTCCTTCTGTAGCGGTAATTGTCGGGGTTGGGGTAACACCAAATACAGGTAAAATACTGATTTCAAAAGTATCCTCTATCGAACCTATTGGTTTGACACTTCCATAGAAATCTGCTGAAGCCATGTATCCCACAAAAGATATAGAATCGATAGTTACATCTCCTGCGGTTTTATGCAGTGGGATTACTATACCAGAAATTGGCGTGTCATTATTGATCAATCTGACTTCCAATATGCCTTTATCTCCGGCATCCACCACTATTTCATCTACCGTGACTACACCGGCATAGGCGTGAAGCGCCTGTGGTGCTGATACTATCAGTAGGATAGCTGCCACAAATATAATTAGCTTTTGAATTTTCATATGTCTTCCCTTCATATAAATACTACGAAACTTCCATCCTCTATATACAGAATATAATCTGCATATCCTCTTTTTGCAAAGCCTGTGCCCGTATACTGGTGATTCGAGAAAAACTGTATATTTGCAAAAATAAGGGCTTAGCCCCTGTTATTCATGAGATTACAAAATTTAACCGAAATGCCCAAAGTTTGATCAATGCACAAAAATGCAATTATTTGTGTTTTTGAGTGTGCAGTGGATTACAGAAAAAGGGAAAAGAGGGGAAAGTAATAAAAGTTAGTAGGTTGAAAGTCTTGACTTTCGACTCAATAAGTAAATACTTAGAGATCCAAACAACAATCAATAGCTGACCTAATACAGTTTAGGTGGATTCGCTCGGATATCTACAACAGAGCGAACATAGCCCTCCCATTTCCCTATAAGATCTGTCCATTCAGGTGAGTGAAGGTATTCTGTAGGAGAGGCATCTAAAGAAAATTCTGGCATATATGTACCAACAACACCCTTATCTAACAAACCATCTCTAATGACTCCTTTTTCTCTTAATATCAATGTGGGAAGTCCAATTTGATATGCCATAGCAGGTTCTATTTGACAGTATGGACTCGTAAACCAGCAGTCAGCTAAAAGTGTTTCAGTTGCATTTGGAATATCTGGATCCTTCCTAGTTGTTGCTGCATCAACATAAGTTCTTCTAAATGCTATAGATATGAGTCCATTTGATTCCAACATTAATCTTCTTATTGCTTTTAGTGGCACATCCATATCATAATCTGTCACACCTAATGTTCTTGGCGCAAAACCACGATCCCTTAAGAACTCCTCTAATTCATCAATAAAGCTCTGTTGGCTTGCTTGATGTGGTTTTGGGTAACTTAAAAATATTGAAATTTTCATACTAATATTATTCCTTCATTCACTCATTCAAACTAACATAAAATGATAATAGACTTGTTACCATCAATCGGCCAAATGAACAATTATTATCCGAATCCCATTAAAATCTCGCATGTCTCGCCATGATTATAAACACCCCACACCATTTTGTCAAACTGTATCAGGTTGGTTTTGGTAGCAAAAAAACCGGCAGATAATATTTCTGCCGGTTATTTTTTTTAAATCATGTCACGATTTATTCCGCATCTTCAGCAAGTTGTCCATCACCATCGCCAACAGGCTCGGCGCCAGTCATGAGGTGATATAAGTTTGGATCTTTTTCGTACCAGCCAAAATAAACCGGTTTCTCATTGCGTAACAAGTCAACCATAGTCTGCATTTGCTGAAAATCCATGTGACCATAAAATCTTTGCCCATAAGTTGTCGGGGCTGTCGCAGCAGGCAAGGGACCATCTTTGTGAAATTTAAAATACGCATAGAACTTCTCTCCCAAAAGCTGCACACCGCCGTAGTAGTTTTTACCTCCTACCGAAGCTTTATACGATTTAATTTCATACCATTTCCAAGCCATGGGATACCTCCGTAAAATTAATTAGTAATAGGTTAGATTACAAATCAAAGTTTATTCCACCTCCTGTAAATTTATCGTGATGTCTGAAACGAAACCGCATAGGTCGTGATACAAAACCTAAGCTTGTGATGTATGTTAAATTGATTAATTCAAAAGTGTCTTCACAACGATGATAAATAATTTATTATAAATTGCTCTCCATGATTATAATCTACATAGATAGATTTGTCAATGTGTTTGGATTATTCAGAGCAATGAAGAATTGAACAGTAAACCCACTGCAAGGCAATATTATTGCGTAAATGGGCTACCCGGTTTAATGTAGAACTTGCAAGGACTTTGGTTTACAAAACATATCACTATTTGGTTTTTTCTTTTATCATAGCAGCTATTTGATTGGATGTAATACTTGTGGTGTTAATCTTTTCAGAATTAACTTTTTGTGTTTGTCTGAGTCGCTTCATAGCTAAATCTATATCAGTGGTTCGGCCGATATCTGCTTCGATGCGTTCTTTTAATCTGATTTCATCACACATAAGAGTGAAATGATGGAATTCATATTGATTATTATCAATATCACTTAATAACTTCTGTATAATTTGATCACTATGTAGGATCCATGTAAAAATGATATAAGAAAACCCGAATTCTAAGTATGACTTTAACAAATTCTTAATATTACTTTCGGCTAAATGTATTGTACGATCATTTACAACAAATGGATTCATATTCCACACATCATCACCATCAAGCCAAATGCAGTTATCGAGTAATCTGTGCAGTTCATTAGCAACTTCTGACTTCCCTACTCCCGGGGCTCCTCCAATAAATATTATTTTTAATTTTCTACTCATACTATGCTTCTACATTAAAAAACCATTGGGTTATCCGACCTACTAAGAATCACATAAGGGGCAGATGTGGACAGGCCTTGCCTGGATCATCCGCCACCCAAAATATTGCTTTTAATTATTGTTTTTCTTTTTTTGACAAATAACAAAACCAAAACTCACCCATCTCCCGTTGTCAATATTGATTGCCTTTATATCTTCATGATCCGGATTTTTAATACAGTCAGGATCATATTTTATGTATTCCTTCCACCATGAAAAAGCATCTTCAGCATATCCTGACTCAATAATGTCAAACTCAGCTTTTTTGAGATAGTTTTCAGTAGTAGCCAATGATTCAAAGGCTTCTTTCCATGGGACACAATCATTACTGTGAGAAATTATTGGATCCAATTCTTCGGGAATATCAATATCGGTATGCATGGGTTCGCCTAATCCAAAAATGCCATCCGGCTTTAATAGACGATAGATCTCATTCAAACATTCCATATACTTATCTATGCCATAAAATCCACGGATCATTTCTAATGCTGTAGTTGAATATATTGCATCAAATGAATTAGCAGCTAATTTTGAATCCGGAAGACCTACTTGAATACCAACAACTCTGTTTTGTACATTCCACTCTTTTGCATTTTTTTCTAAATGATCGATTTGTAATAAATCATCTCTGAAACTTTTCATAGGATCAATTCCAACTACTGTCAGATCAAATTCTTTCGCAATAAAACATGTCTGATACCCATGAGCAGTGCCAATATCAAGTATTTTGTCACCTGGTTTTACTTTCATTTTCTTTATAATAAATTCTGCTAATTCCAAACCACCTGGTCCACTACACTCAGTATAAATTTTATTCAAATCATTATATTTTGCAGCTAAAGGATATTTATCAATTTTATTAGACATTACTGTATTCTTTCTTTGAGTCTTGACTCAATCAAACTTCACTAATTTTAAAGTATATTATATATCAGTTTCCTAAAATCAGCCAATAATATTTACAATAAGAAATGTCTACAATATTATGATTGTTAATGTAAATGAATTAGAAACCTATAAACAATGCGTTCCCTGATGGAAAATCATTTTCCAGTTGCCATGTTCGTTGCGCCAAATGGAACTTCGAAGGGACTTTGTTTCGCCTGACTTACCCTCAACAACAATGGCATTGTAAGTCATAAGAGCGACTTCATCAGATAACATTTTAAATTCGATATTATCAATTGAAGCTGATAGATCTTTTTCTTTAGGTAAATTTGTGAGAATATCATTAAGAGTATAGTATAGCCCTGAGCTTCCGAACTCTTTAAAATCATCAGACAACAATGATTTTATTTTCTCTACTGAATGCCTGACTTCATAGGTAAGCAGATCTTTTTCTTGTTTAATTATGAGATCTTTAATTTCCATACAATGTTACCTTTTAAATCTATAACCTCACATGGTGTGTTTCGTAACCGCAATAGTATCGATCTATAAAGACTTATGTGTAACAAATAAAATTTTATCAACTATAAAGATTATTAGTATAATCGTCTATTATCTCTTGTTTATCAATATGGATTATTGTATACTTGATTGAGCCTTTTAATATAATTAAAATTATTACTTCAAACACCTCGTGTGTTTTTGTGAAGTATTGAATAAAAGTGTTTTTAGACACATGGCGGATAAGATCAGGCATTGTCTATCTTATCTTTGAACACATAATGATCTTGTACATAATGGATTGAAATATGCATTGATATTTTCAATGTAATCGGGGAGGTATGTCCAGTATTGATAAGTATTCAGCGATATTTAAATATACAAAACTTATGCAAGGATACATAAAATGATTAATTTAAAAAAGGGAATAGTCTATTCTGTAGTAATATTTATTGCTGTATCAATCAGTTATATTGGGGCAAAATCATTAGGGGAATATATTAACGAGAAAAAGCAGAATGAAAAATTTGAATATTTGAAAGCAAATCTTGGTGATTCACTGAAATACATTGAGAATGTGTATGCTTATGATATTGGTGATACACTTATCGATCACACTTTTGAAGATTTAAAACGGAATCCTGTCAAACTATCTGAAGTTGTTCAAGATAAAAGTCTAATAGTTTATATTGATCCAGGTTGTGGTGGTTGTGAAGATGAGATATTAGATATTCAAAATGCGATTTCAAATTCATCAAAATATACAAATGTTGTGTATATAACATCCGGCAATCCAAGATTGTTAGAAGATCTGGTAAATGAATACAATATCAAATCTCCGGTTCTTTATGACCATCGAGGTATGTTTTTAAAATCTTCTAATCTCATTATCTACCCCTACAATATAATTACCAATAAAGAGCTTGTTGTACTTGATCTCAATGGCGGTTCTATCCCTGAAAAAATGCTCAGTGACTTTATTGAAAGTCTGTGAGTTTATTTTGTAATTGTAAATTTGTAAATAAAAGCTTGAGTAAACTAATCATATAATTTCTACAATATTGGACTCGGGGAAAAGAGAAAGGAAGTAGAATGAAACATAAAAGGAGTTTATTAATTTTAATGCTTGTAGTGTGTACTTTTGTATTCACACTAACATTTGAAATATTTGCTGGTGATCCTCCACCTGGTGAACCGCCTAGTCCTTGTACATTGGATATGTATGAATGTGCTTCGTATGAAGTATGTGGACAAACTGCTTTAGGTGCAGTGATTGGTGAAGATAGGTGGGGATGTATATTTTCTTGCAGCTTACCATCAAGCGGACCACTAAATCCAAATAATTGTCCGATGGCTTGCGCTAGCTGTCCGTAATAATTAAGGAAGTATGATCAATTCCCGAGTTCAATAATATTTTTGATTAATTATTACCAGTAGATCTTCGACATTTTTAAAATCCAAATGCAGGAGGTTTTATAAATAAGATAAAATTATTGAGCTCGGGTAGTTGAATTAAGAAAGGAGATAAAATGAAACATAAAAAGTCTTTGTTATTTGTATTGCATATAGTGTGTACTTTTGTTTTCACTCTAACATTTGAAGTATTTGCTGGAGGATCAAACCCTCCACAAGATCCACTGGATAATTGTAATTACCAAGTTGATAATTGTGTTACTTATATAACATGTGGGAAAATCACTTATGGCATGGTAATTGGAGTCGATCAAAATGGTTATTGTGTTTTCACTTGTATGCCGCATTTTCCGAATCCTAATAACTGCCCTATGTATTGTGCTACATGTGAATAAAATTTAACAAAACTCTTCCCGAGTTCAATATGAATATAATATTATTTCTGAATAATGAACTAAACATTCTACATATAATAAATTATTATTTAATTATTGATTTTTAGAATAAATGATCATATACTAAATGGAGCGATATTGTACAATATGAGCACAAATTTAAAAATGTTTTATAATTAGCACATTTAATTCTTGGAGGAATTATATGACAAAGACAATTTTGCTATTTCTAATTGTCTCTACCTGCCTATGTGGACAGGTTTTTGCCTGGGATATTCATATCACAGCAGTAACAGGTGGTGTTTATGTTGGCAGGCAGGAGACTCAGGTGCTTTCGATGCCTATCCTTGATGCAAATAATGAGCTTGATCCTGAACAGATCCTGCTCAAAAAAGACAAAAGTATGTCATGATCAACAGGTATGAATATTGGAATTGTATTTTGGCCCTCTAAATGGCAAAAAACTATCAAACCAAATGAACATTATTTTGGTGTTGGAATAGGGGGGCATTTTATATTTACCAAGAGTGAAAATACAGAGAAAATTGCTCCTGGTATTGCTTTACATGTAGGAGATCGGAAAGGTATGCAGCTCTTTATTGGAGTTCATTTCATGTCGTCTGATAAAGTTGTATTTCCTAATGGAGAAAACAGCTTTCAAGTCCCTAAAGGAATAAGTGCCTCAGAATTTAAATACAAAGGCGCTGGAACTCATGCAAATATCTTTGTTGGTATAAATACTGAAATTGATATATAGACAGAAAAAGGTAACATATAATGACCTGTAGATGTTGTTATCAACAGGTCATTGTAACTTTTGCTAATAATATTATTAACTACTCAGTCTTTACATTCACAAACAAAGTTTGGTTGTTGCGCCAGATAAAGAAAATAATCTCTTCAGGATTTGTCGTTTCAAGTCCGGTCATTGCCGCTTCAGCTTCTTCAATTGAACCAATATCCTGATCGCCGATACGCTGTACAATATCCCCAATGCGAAGACCGCCAATATCTGCCAGCCCACCCATTTGAAGCTCTGAGACCACTACCCCTACAAATTCTTCAGGATCAAGATTAGTAATCATATAGTCAGCAAAAACCATATTACGGACTTTAAATTCAAGAGTTTCATTTTCATATTCGGGAGCATCATTGGCCGCCATCGGAGCTTCTTCAAGAGTAGCCAGAAAACTTAGAGTATCAATTCCGGCATCACCACGCCGTACTACAGCCATTTCAACCGAGACTCCCGGTCCAAGTTCAGCAACCATACGCTGGAAAACCGGAAGCTTTTCTTCTTTATCAACTTCAACCGGCTGCCCATTGACTTCAAAAATAATATCTCCAATAACCAGACCGGCTTTTTCAGCCGGAGAATTTTTAACAATGTCATTTACAATAATACCACCGGGAATATCCATCTCCCAGAATTCGGCTATGTCTTTGGTTAATGCCTGAAGGGTTATCCCCAGCCATCCCCGATCAACATCGCCTTTTCGGGGAGGGTCGGCTATTAATTCAATCAATCTTTCAGCAGATATTACTCCAAGCAATGGAATTCCAAATTGTCCAAAGGATTCCAGCAAACCACCGGCATCAGTAGAGGCAGTAGTTGGGTCCATCAGAGTTCCCAGAACACCAACCGGTTCTAATTTACTATTAAAAAGTACTGATGTTTTCTGAAGTTGATTAAAGCCAACAGTGAGGGCGAATTCTTCAGGTGACTCCACCAATGCTGAAATCATGCCGACATCAGCCGCCAAAGGAGGAGAAATAAATTCAGGAAGAAGCATAAACAGACCGAGCCAATCTCCAACTTTATATTTCTGATCAGATTTAAAAACTACCGGAGTGAATTTCTCGCCATCGGAAACAATTTTTAAGAAGCCAATACCTGTGAAACGATCAACACCAATATACTCACCATCATATGTTTTCTCATCAAGAGTGCTAATTTCAATATTAACCGGAGTAGTCTTTACACTAAAACCGGTCATTGTTGACAGACCGCCGTCGCTGGACAAAGAGGTGCCATCAAAAATAACTATTCCATCAGAGGATACAATAGTACCTAAATATTGTGCGGTTTGTTCTGTATTATGAATACCAAAAGAGACTTCAATTTTCATATCAATGATAACCGAATAATCTTTTACCTGATTCTCCAGTTTAGCAAATTCAAAATCCTGGGCGTAGGTATTACCTGTACCACCAATCAGAATAAGAAACGTTAATAATAATACAATCATATTACTCATCAGAATTTTCCTTTACAGCCTGATCTAATTTTAACAGGATAAACCTGGTACTTCCGTTTCTATCTACAGTGAGAAGAATTTTTTCGTATTGATCAACATCAATATTTTCATAGGCAGCAATAAAATCTATCAGCTTCACCAGCATGGTATTATTTATTTTTTTAATAATATCACCACGCCTCATCCCGCCCATATCAGCTGCTCCGTTGCGTTTTACACCTGTCACAAAAACACCAATGGTATCTTCAAGGTTATTATCGATTTTCATCTGGCTGGTAATTGCTTTTACAGTGAAGTCCCATTCGCTTACTTCAAAATCTTCACCCTGCAAATCACCTAATTTACTTGTAGTAACCTTAAAAGTGAATTCTTCGTCTCCACGTAATACCTTCATGCTAATTACCGATCCAGGATCATACTCAGCAATCGTTTTATAAAACCCGGGAAGCTCCTCAAGAAAACGGGCCGATACAGGAACACTATCAACTTCCAAAATAACATCTCCGGCTTTTAAAAAACTGGCCTCAGCCGGTGAGCCAGCATCAATCGACGAAACCAATACGCCTTCATCACGTCCGGTTTTGAAAAATTGTTCCATCTCCTGCAAAGCTTGACAGTGAACGCCAATCCAGCTTCTAATCACACTTCCGTGATCCAAAATCTCAGAAGTAACTTCTTTGACAATGTTAATTGGAATCGAAAATCCTAAATTATTAGCAAACATTGTTGCTCTGGAATTAATTCCTATAACACGGCCATTCAAGTCTACCAGTGGTCCACCGGAATTGCCTGGGTTAATAGCAGCATCTGTCTGTATCCAGAGATTGTAGATTCCGGTTCTTTCACCAGATGGAAGACGAACATTTGATCCAAAAAAACGATCACGCGTAGAAATAACACCGGCAGAAACAGAACGTGAAAGAGACAATGGCGATCCCATTGCCAAAACAAATTGTCCCACCTGGAGAGAGTCAGAATCTCCGAATTCAGCAATATTGATCACACCATGATAATCATCTAATTGCAGTTTGATAACCGCAACATCAGTAAGAGGATCACCGCCGATATATTCAGCCGGAACAAGTTCTTTGTCATTTAGAGTACATATAATTCTTTCGGCTTTACCTGCCACATGATAGTTGGTGACCACATAGCCGTCTTTGTGAAAAATAACACCGGACCCTATAACTGCTTGTTTTTCAAGTTCACCGGTATTGTAATTTTTTATAACAGGTTGAATATGAACCAGAGCAGGAAGAACTTTATCCCGTGCTTTATATATTTCCTGCTGTTGCATAATCTCGGCTGAAAGTGATAGCGACGCCGTAATTAGAATCAAAATTGAAAAAAGTATTCTTCTGTACATTCTTACTCCTATAAATATCTGATGTTCGTTATAACCCTCAGACAAACCAAAAGTTCTCATAAGATCAATTATAAGAGTATAAAACTAATGAATCCCCCCCGGCAAGTTTTTAAAAAGGCGCAGCCTCTTTTATTTTCAAAAAGACTACGCCTAAATATTTAGAATAAGAGTGGCTATGCCACTATTTTTGGTAGATGTCCACCGATCCCAGACCAACTTCAATTTCTACCAATAGCCTGACATCAGCATCTTCATAATCATCGGATTCATAAACATCATCATACACTTCATCCAGATCGGTTCGGTGGAAATCTATCGATGACAGCCATTCAGCGCCATCAGTTTCAACCCTTACGGGAATATTGTCGGGGAGAGTAATTTTCATAGATCCCACGCCTATTTCGATATCTACTTTGGAATAACCCGTATATTTCCCTCTCAGATCAAGTTCAAATGAACCAACCCCGCCTTCAAAACTGAAATATTCAAAATTGGCATTGCCAAAATCAATCATATCCAATGAACAGGCACCAGCTTCAATTTTGATTTTTTCTAATCTTATTGGATTTGGTTCAGAAAATTCAATAATAGAAGATGCTGCTCCAACTTCAAATTTGAGGTTTTCAAGTTGTAATCCCCCCAGATCCATTTCGGCCTCGCAAGCCCCAATTTCCATGTCAAGAGACATGGGATATTTTGTAGAAAGCGTCAGATCCCAATTGTTTTCTTCGGTATCAATATCAAAATTGTCTTTATGATCACTTTCCAGAAAAAGTAATCCGATTCCGTCTTCAACTTCATAATCATGATTAAAATCAACGGCTCTTGGCTCAAAGACAATTTCACCTCGGACAACATCATTGATATCATCAGCATTTATAATAATCTCACCGGCACCAAATTCTACTTTAGTCTCAACAGATTTTGCATTTTCCAATCCGATTTTAAACTCTTCATGAGATAATTTTCCGGCAGTAGCAAGAACGGGCATCAAAAATAAAATTACCAATAAACAAGAAATTAGATTTCTGAGACTCATAACCGACCTCCATTTATAATAGATTATTTTATCTTAAAAGTAGATACGGGAAAAAGCTCAAAAGGATTCACCCGGAATGTCGGGAGGGTTCGTTTTTTCAGGAAAATCAGGATCGTCTTTATCAGGCTGATCAGGCATATTATTATCATCTCGCTTCCTTAAAGGAGGAGGTGCTGGTGCAGATGGTTTGGGATCAAAGCTATGTTTTTCTTTCCAGCTAATATAATCCCGAAATCCAAATCTGGTCAGTATAGCAGCGCCAACTCCAGTACAGATTGGGAAAGTAGAGATAATAATTGCTACAACTAATACAAAGATGCCAAAACCTTCAGCCACATCACTTTGCTGACCCAATAGAATGGCATCTAAAAGCCACAGAGACATAAACAGGAACACGCCAATTGTAGCTTGAAACATCATCTTCTTTTCTCCCCCAAGAAATCTGACAGAGACCATCCGACCGATTTTATTGCCGAATAAAACAACTCCTATAAAAAAAGCGATTATATACGATATGGGAACTAATGGTGCTACAATAATTCCAACTATTGTAATAATTACAATTGCAGTAATAATTGGCATCAGGAGAATAAATAAAAAACCAAGCAGATAAGATTTTACAGGACTTTTCAGGATAACATCTTTCATTCTATTTAGCTGAACCGGCATCAAACTGGTGGCAAGAAATGAAAAGAACATTAGAACAACTGTAAAGACAATCGCTACAACCAAGCCTTCTCCGGAGAAAGGACTGGTTATATCCCTGAAATCCAGCGAAGTATCCATCTCGACTACTTTGCCTTTAACCTTTGATCCTTTTTTCTGAATAATCCAGGGGGCTCTCACATCGCCATCAACCTGACCCGAGGGGAAGATTATCACGCTGTCATTTATCGATCTTACATCGCCTCTAACCCATCCTTTGATGGATATTCTATCTAAAGTTTTAATATCACCATCAACATACTCATCGTAGCCAACAATAATATCTCCCTCAAAATCCTTTACATATTTTTCATTCGTACAACGATCATAAACAGTAACAATCTCATCGTTTATTATATCTTCATCATTGGGATCATTGTCAGAATAATATCCCTCTACAAATATATCCTGGTCAAAATCAAAATACCAATCATAACCCGAAGTATCGATAGCCGTAATCTGTCCTTTGCTCAAAACTATCTCATTAAAGACGGGCGATTCAATATCTTCAAAAATATTTTCATTATCGTTGGAATCTATAATATCTTCAGAAGTTTCTTGTGCTAAAATGGGCATGAATGTAAGTGAAAACAGAGCAAAGCAGTAAACTGCCAATAAAGAAATTTTGAACTTAGCTTTCATTTTACATCCTATGTAAACGATCAAGGCTAAAACAGAGCGATACTTACATCGCCGGTTGACGAGGAGATATTTATCTCCGGTCCGCCCCGACCGAATTTGCCAACAATTTTATAGTTGGAAACCGACTCAATGGAAATAGGTATTTCGGTATTAATATCACCGGCCACCGTTTCAATATTCAGTTTCCCCGATGACATCTCCGGAATATTGAATTTTACCGAACCACTGTTGGTTCTTACAAAATAATCACGGGAACTGTCAAGCTCGGTGCGTACATATACATCTCCGGTTTGAGATGTTATATCCAATGCTCCGCGTACCTGATTGACATCAATCTTTGCCGAGGCAGTCTTTATACGGATATCCCCTTCAATCCATTGAAGGTCGATTTTACCAGTCGGCTGTTTGATAGTTATATTCCCAAAAATAAATTCACTTAAAGTATTTCCATTTTCATTTTCAATTTCAATTTCACCCTGAATAGAACTCAACTCAATATCAGCAGCAATGCCGTTAACGTAGAGATCAATATCGGTTGGCACAGCAATAGTGTAATTTACCGCACCGTATGTATCTGATCCTCCCCCTAGAAGCTTCTGCCAGAATTTTACACCGCGACCATGATAGCGCAGGTAATTAGTCTCTATTCTTACAAGGTTGCCGTCTTCACTGGCTTTGATCTCAATGTGATCGGCTACGTCCTGGGCTTCATCAGCATCTCCAGCTCGAATATGTTTAACCGCATCAATCACGACCCTATCATCTTCACTGCCTACAATAATAACTTTTCCACGCGGGATAATCAGTTCCAGTCTATCGGGTTGTATTTCACTATAAATTCTCTGGAAATCAAAAGTATATTCTTTGGCAAATGAATTAGTAGAAATCAGAAGAAAGATAACTAATGAAATTATGGACGATATTTTGAAATGCTTTAACATGCTGATAAACTCCTTTAATACCTTCCGGGTATTAAATTGCTTTCAACTTTTTTTTCAAAAGTTCTCTTGCCCGAAATATTCGGGCTTTTACCGTTCCCAGAGGTATATCAAGTAAATCGGCTATTTCTTCATATGATTTATCATCCTGATGGCGATAAATTATAACTTCCCGATATTTATCAGGCAAAGAGTTAATAGCCTCTTTAATACTGAAGCGCTGCTCTTTTCGCTCCAGATCTCTTCCCGGATGATAGGAATAATCAGGCACATCCATCTCCCTGCTGCCGGATTCATCATTTATAGCTCGATCAAGCGAAAGAGCCTGAATTCGCTTTTTTCGCAGGAAATCAATTGAGCAATTTGCCGCTATTTTATAAAGCCAGGTAGAGAACCGATATTCGGAGCGGTATGAAGCAAGAGAAGCAAATGCTTTCATAAATGTCTCCTGAACCAAATCATTGGCTGTCTCCCGGTCTCTGACTATTTTATATACTATATGAAAAATAGCCGTCCGATGTCTTTCGGTAAGCTCTCGATAAGCATTCTGATTACCTTTGAGGGCTTTTTCAATCGAAATTGTATCTCTGTCCTGAACCATTTCCATCTCTATAAAATACGTTTAAGGAGTCATACTGTTTCAGCATATCTCAAAAGAATATAAAAACTTAGGCGGACATACAAGGAAAAAGTAAATTATGGAAAATCTACAAATCGTCTCATTTTGAAACAAATTCAAAAATCAATTGGGAAATATTTAAAAGATTGTTAAAATTATAGAGGTTTTTTAATAAATCAACGTATTTACTAAGGAATACACAAAATGAACCTTCTAAGATATAAATTATTAACAATTATTAGTATAATTCTGATATTAATAGCTATACCAAAGTTATCCGCTTCCTCTTCTCAGGAAAATAAAGGAGAATCAATGATTGAATATAAACATTATTTTGTACAGCTTCTGGGGACTCGCGACGGTTGGCCGGCGAATATGACTGAACCCGAAGAAAAAATTATGCAGGAGCATTTTGTTTATTTACAGGATCTGATTGCTCAAAAGAAAGTACTTATTGCAGGACCATGTTTTGAACCGGTATTCGGGCTGATAATTCTTCAAACATCTACCGAAAAAGAGGCAATTGAGATAATGAAAAATGAGCCTTCGGTTGTTCAGGGTGTTCATACTTATGAAATGCATCCCATGCGAGCATCACTGATGGCTCATAGCGTACCAACTAATAGATATGTTACTGATCCCTCCGACAAAGCAATAACTAAAGAAATAATAGTCAGAGCATCTCTTGATGATGTCTGGGAGACATGGACAACAACTGAAGGAGTGAAGACTTTTTTCTCCTCAGACGCAAATGTTGAGTTAAGAATCGGCGGGCCATTTGAAATATATTTTATGACAGAGGCACCTTATGGTTCAAAGGGTTCTGAGGACTGCAAAATTCTCAGTTATCTTCCCCATAAAATGCTTTCATTTGAATGGAACGCCCCGCCTGATTTCGGAGAACTGCGCTTTATCAAAACACAGATTATTTTACAATTTGAACAGCTTGATGCAGATTCTGTTAAAATCAATCTTACCCATTTTGGATGGGGTAAATCTAAAGAATGGAAGGAACTGCATTCCTATTTTGACAAGGCCTGGACCTATGTATTAGGCAATTGTCAAAAGCGATTTAAAAACGGTCCTCTAGATTTTAGCAATTAAGTGCGGCTATACCGCCTTAACCAATGACGCTTTTTAATCCGAATGATTTTCTGAGCATCATCAATTGGCCGATATGATACTTATCATGACAACCCATAAAAATTAGTGCCCCTCTGATTGTCTCGTCTGCCGTTGGGAAAGATCTAAACGGCTTTGCCATAAACTTATCTTCTGATATTTCTTCAAGTTTATGAAACACTTTTTTAGAAATTTCGTCCCATAATAAAATTGATTCTTCTAATGAAGGATAAACAGAAGAATCTTCCAAAGCTGCACCTCTGTTGCATTTTCCATCAAAGGGATAACCAACATCTAAACCAAGCAAATTAGCAGACACAAAACGTCCATAAACAATATGACCGGCAATAAAAACAGCAGGATTTGTATTATCATTGATTTTACGTTGTGAAACTTCTTCACTCATTCCACTTAATGTTGCAACAAATAAACCTGTAGTAGTACGATATTGTTCATAAACCGGTATTACTAAATCAATCATATCTTTTCCTTTTATATTAACACTAAATTTAGATAGTTAATTTAGGAAATAAAATCAATCCTGTTTTTTTAAAAGTTGTAGTATCAGAAAAGTGATAAAATCACAAAACCACCCTTGAGAACAAGGGTGGTTTATTACGAGCCTCTTATGTGAAATCTAAACTATTACCAGGGACAAGGTACCGGGGCAGGTCCTTGGTGAAATATATAGTTCATAAGATAAATCAGATCGCTTAAATTAATTGGAACTGCTCCACCCTCGCCGTTAATATCTCCCTCTTCGATACAGTCCGGAGCAGGACCACCTTTGAAGATATAGTTAACCAAATAAACAAGATCATCAACAAATATATACTCATCGGGATCGCCGTTTGCATTACCACGAATACCCTCACAGCAACCATCACAGACATCACCAATGCCGTCACCGTCTATATCACTTTGATCTTCATTGGTATCATCAGGACAGTTATCACAGACATCTCCGTGGGTATCACTATCACTATTCTGCTGATTGGTATTTACAGAGTCGGGACAGTTATCACAAACATCTCCAACCCCATCTAATTCAATATCGCTTTGATCCTGGTTTGAGTGTACTGGGCAATTGTCACAGACATCACCGTGGGTATCACTATCACTATTCTCCTGATTGGTATTGGCATCAGCAGGACAGTTGTCGCATACATCACCTACTGTGTCAGTATCTCCATCAGCCTGATCCTGGTTAGTATCATCCGGGCAATTATCACAGGCATTACCGAGGTCGTCACCATCATTATTCTGTTGATCAGTATTGGCAACACCAGGACAATTATCGCAAAGATCTCCGATACCATCAAAGTCAGCATCAGCCTGATCAAAATTGGAAATATCAGGACAGTTATCACAAATATCACCGATTGTGTCACCATCTACATCGCTCTGATCTTCATTGGTATCATCAGGACAGTTATCACAAACATCGCCGTAAGAATCGCTGTCGCTGTTTTGCTGATTGGTATTGGCATCATCAACACAGTTGTCACAGACATCACCAACATCATCAGTATCGGCATCTTCCTGACCCTGATTTGTATCATCAGGACAGTTATCACAGGCATTACCCAGATCGTCAGCATCATTATTCTGTTGATTAGTATTGGCATCATCAATACAGTTATCGCAAACATCGCCAACATCATCAAAGTCAGCATCTTCCTGGCCTTGATTATCATCAACAGGGCAGTTATCACAAACATCACCATAAGTATCAGCATCGCTATTTTGCTGATTGTTATTGGCATCATCCGGACAGTTATCACAAACATTACCAACATCATCGAAGTCTGCATCTACCTGTGCGGGATTACTATCAGTAGGACAATTATCACAAATATCACCTACTGTGTCAGTATCTCCATCAGCTTGATCGTTATTAATATCATCAGGGCAGTTATCACAGACATTACCTAAAGCATCGCCATCATTGTTTTGCTGATTAGTATTGGCGTCATCAACACAGTTGTCACAAACATCACCGACATCATCAGTATCGGCATCTTCCTGTCCCTGATTGTCAACATCAGGACAGTTATCACAGGCATCACCTAAGGCATCGCCATCACTGTTTTGCTGATTGGTATTGGGGTCATCAATACAGTTATCGCAAACATCACCGACATCATCAGTATCGGCATCTTCCTGACCCTGATTGTCGTCAGCAGGACAATTATCACAGACATCGCCATAAGCATCAGCATCACTATTTTGCTGATTGTTATTGGCATCATCAACACAATTATCACAAACATCACCGACATCATCAGTATCAGCATCAGCCTGATTAGTGTTCACATCTGTCGGGCAGTTATCGCAAACATCACCGACATCATCAGTATCACCGTCAGTTTGATCCGGGTTTGTATCAGTCGGACAGTTGTCACAGGCATCACCCAGAACATCACCATCACTGTTTTGCTGATTAGTATTGGCATCATCAACACAGTTGTCACAAACATCACCGACATCATCAGTATCGGCATCTTCCTGTCCCTGATTGTCATCGGCAGGACAGTTATCACAGGCGTCACCTAAGGCATCACCATCACTGTTTTGCTGATTGGTATTGGGGTCATCAATACAGTTATCGCAAACATCGCCAACGTCATCAGTATCGGCATCTTCCTGACCCTGGTTGTCGTCAGCAGGACAATTATCACAGACATCGCCATAAGTATCAGCATCGCTGTTTTGTTGATCGGCATTGGTGTCATCAGGACAGTTGTCACAAACATCACCATAGGTATCAGTATCAGCATCAGCCTGATTAGTGTTCGCATCTGTCGGACAGTTATCGCAAACATCACCAACGTCATCAGTATCACCATCTTCCTGACCCGGGTTGATATCAGTTGGGCAGTTATCACAGGCGTCGCCGAGAACATCACCATCACTGTTTTGCTGATTGGTATTGGCATCATCAGGACAGTTGTCGCAAACATCACCGACTTCATCGATATCCACATCTTCCTGTCCCTGATTGTCATCAGCAGGGCAGTTATCACAGGCATCACCGTGGGAATCGCCATCACTGTTCTGCTGGTTGGTATTGGGGTCATCAACACAGTTATCGCAGACATCACCTATTGTATCAGTATCAGCATCAGCCTGGTTGGTGTTGGCATCAGTTGGACAGTTGTCACAAACATCACCTATTGTGTCAGTATCACCATCTTCCTGTCCGGGGTTGGTAACGGTAGGACAATTATCACAAACATCACCATAAGAATCGCCATCAACATTTTGCTGGCCATTGTTGGCATCATCAGGACAGTTGTCACAAACATCACCGACATCATCGGTATCAACATCACTTTGATCCTGATTGGTAACATCCGGGCAATTATCGCAGACATCACCAAGATTATCACCGTCATTATTCTCCTGACCCTCATTGGAAGTAGTGGGGCAGTTATCACAATGGTTGCCTACATTATCACCATCAGTATCAATTTGAGTAGAGTTATAAACAGTTGGGCAATTATCACAGGCATCACCAAAGTTATCTCCATCAGTATCAGTTTGGTCATCATTAAAGACATCAGGACAGTTGTCACAGGCATCACCATAAGCGTCACCATCAGCATTTTCCTGACCCGCGTTACTTAAACCGGGACAATTATCGCATAAATCACCGACACCATCCCCATCAGCATCCTCCTGTCCGGGATTAGTGATATCAGGGCAATTGTCGCATTCATCACCAAACTCATCACCATCGGAGTTTTGCTGGGTTGGATTATTTACATCAATACAGTTATCCGGATCACAATATTGTCCGAGAATATTTGGATCGCCGAATCCATCATTATCAAAATCAATACAGAACTGGCAATCATCACCAATATACAAAATTCCAGTATAAACTGGATAGAGAGTTACTGATCCTCCAACATCATCTAATCCGGTAAACTGCCAGGTAGAACTTGAATTAAATGATAATGTATCAATAATAATCAAATCATCAGCACTCCAGGCAGAGAGAGTAAAGTAGTAACTGGCCCAAAGCCTTCTTCCACTGGCATCACCGGGAATACCAGCACCAAATGCTAACCCACCAAAAAGGAATCTTTGGTTGGCATTACTAGTCGCAATATCGTTATTCTCAAAGAAAAATGGACCAACTTCGTAGCCATCGTTTGTCAAGGACGTAGCAACCGCTGAATCCATTGTTAGATTAGGGTTATCCCAGAAGAAACCGGCTGAACTTCCAAGATTGGTGTAATCACTAAAAACATAAAGATCCATTTGAACCTGGTATTGGCTTGTAGCCTCAACAGGGCAAACTGTTACCACAAGATCCACAGTATCAGGAATTCCTGTATCCTGGGCTTGTGCTCCCATTACAGCAAATAGGACCGTTAATAGGGTAAAAAACACAATTCTTAGCTTCATAAGACTGCTCTCCTTGAATTATATTTTAAGGTGTAATTATATTTTAATGTATAAATTTGACCATCAGAGAATATTTGACATAGGATTGACTTCAATGCAACACCACCAGAAGAATGCATTAGATAATTATGAGTTATATAACAGGCGCATTTTGAGGACAAGAACACCAAGTATATAACAGTAATGTGATTGTGACGGTTCTAAATACAATTTATCTTAAGAGGACTAATTTGTCAAGTAATATTACGCTTTTCAAGTTTACTAACGCAGACAAAACGCTTCATTATAGACTTTATATACCCACGATATAGCTGTATTATTTCCATTTGATTGATTTTCTTCTTGTTCAAATCATTCAGGTTGATTAGATATACGATATGATGGCAGTTACTAAAAAATTACTCATATTTATTCTGGCACCTCTTGTTCTAATAGTGCTTCTATTAATTATAATAGGTGGAGGATTTGGAGCTAAAGAAGAATTACCTACTGTAATTTCAGGAGCAGATCGTCCCTTACTTTTTGCTCATAGGGGAGTAACAACTAACTTTCCAGAAAATAGTCAAGGGGCGGTAGTAGAAGCAATATCGAAAAGATTTCCGGCTGTTGAGCTTGATGTACAATTTTCTGCTGATTCCTTTTTTTTCGCACACCACGACAAAAAAATCTATTACGCAAATAATACATACTTAACAGCAGATGTCTTAAAAGTTTCTGATGTTTCCATTCCTGTTGACCATAATCCTGTGCTAGTAAATAAGAAAACAAGAGTACCAAAATTATTAAGCTTAACGGTTCCATTTAAATATCAATTAATCTTCTACTTTGACATGAAACGCTATGGACACGATTCTGTTTTTGATCTTGCACATGACATTGCTGCCTTTATCAAAGGTCATAACCTACAACAAACAACCATGGTAGCCAGTGCTCATGTAGTTTTTATATCTTATCTTGAATTTACTAATCCTGAAATCATAACTGTGTTAGAAGGGATTGATACTGAACATCCCTGGCTCTATAATCTAATTCCAACTAAGTTCAGATCGGATCTGATTGCTTCCCGCCAAGCGACAATCAATGATGATTTTATTCAGTGGTTAAAAGACAACAATATGTTGTCGCGCTATATTGTTTATCATGGTGACGAATCCAATTTCCAGAGTACTCTTGATATGGGTATCGAAATGTTTATCGTAGATTATAAGCCTTATCTGGATAGCTATCTCTATCCAGATAAAAGTATTTTATATAATGAAAAATAATAGTAGCTTGGCTACTTGGTAGCTCGGCTACAAAATAGCTACTCTATTCTAAGACCTTTTCGTCTTCAAGTCTCCAGGCCGGATCTACAATACAAAGAAAAACCAGTTCTTCATCGTTAAAGTTCTCTACCCACTGCTGAGAATTAGCCGGGATCTCAATAGTATCGTTAGCAGAGACTTCAACACTTTCGTCGTTAACATGAACTGTTCCCTTACCAGAGAGAATATAATAGACTTCATCAGAAGACAGACAGTGCATGAGAGTTTTATTATTGGGAGGAATGGTGGCATAAGCCAGAGAATATCTGCCCGGAAAACGATAATCACGTTCCGGGTGTAGAAGTTCTCTTAAACGGGATTTATCAGAGGCGATTATTTCGGTACAGTCGGATAATTTACGTACGATCATAGATTGTGTTTTATTCCTTATATTACCTGGTTATCACGAAGTTTATCAAACAGTTTGCCAGCTATTTCTTCAGGAGTTTCACCTTCAATAATTTCACCTTTGGGACGTGGAGGTGGTGGAGAAACTTTTACCGTTTTGGTTGCAGAATTACTACCGACACCATTGCCATCAAGTCCGAGATCTGCAGCAGACCATTTTACTATCTCTTTTTTCTTGGCACCCATTTTTCCTTTGAGTGATGGCAGACGAGGTTCATTAATTTCTTTCACAACTGAAATCACTGCCGGACATTTAAGCTCAACAACATCGTAGCCTTCTTCGGTTGTGCGATGAACAACAGCAGTGCCGTTTTCGACAGATTCAACTTTCTTAACAAACATTGCCTGGGGGACATCAAGGTTGGCGGCAACAGCACCCGGAACCTGAGCAGCATCGGAGTCAATAGCTTGTTTTCCTGCAAAAATAAGATCAAAGTCGCCGATTTTCTTAAGTCCGGCAGCAAGGATTTTCCCAATTGCCTGCTGATCAGATCCTTCAAAAGAATCATCGCAAAGCAAATAGGCATTATCCACACCAAGAGCAAGACAATTTCTGAGGGCCGATTCCACTCGTTCTGTACCAACTGAGATTACAGTTGTTGTTCCGCCATGTTGCTCTTTGAGTTTTAAAGCTTCTTCAACGGCATATTCATCAAAGGGATTAACTGTTCCGGGACCCTGCGGAAGGACAACCTGATTGGCTGCTTCATCTACTTTTATAAGGGCAATTTCAGGAACCTGCTTGATCAAAACGACTATGTTCATCATAACTCCACAAATTTATTATTCACATTTCAATCCGAGAATATCAGCAAAATACCCCAAATTGTCAAGTGAACATGAATATTGTAAGGTTATAAAAGGTAAAAATAATAGATAAATATGTAGATTAACTAATTGCCGTTTTCCAAAGCATCGGCGGCGGCTTTTTGTTCGGCTTCTTTTTTGGAGTTCCCCTTGCCCTGACCTATTGTCTCTCCACCAACATTAACTTCTACCGTAAAAGTCTTGGCATGATCCGGCCCTTCTTCGGAAATGACATCATACCTCGGCATTCCATTTCCCAGAGCCTGAATTTGCTCAAGAAGCTCGCCTTTGAAATTTCTGCGGGAAGAATCGGATAACATTTTGCCCTTATGAACATATATCAACCGCAGCACCACATCACGGGCGGCATCCAACCCGCCATCAAGATAAACCGCTCCCAATATAGCCTCAAAAGCATCAGAGACAATCGAAGGCCTCTCTCTTCCACCCGATTTATCTTCCTCAGGGGCAAGCAGAATATGTTTATTTAAACCGCATTTTATAGCGAGATCTGCCAGAGTTGTTTCACTAACCAGTAGGGCTTTGGTTTTGGTTAGCTCACCTTCATGAAGATCGGGATGATCTTTATATAACTGTTCGGCGATTACTAATCCTAAAACAGAATCACCCAAAAATTCCAGGCGTTCATTGGATTGATTATTTTGAGAATGGGAATAAGAATATGAGCGATGCGTTAGCCCCAGCAAGAGGAGATCGTTGTCATGAAAATGATAGCCAATAATATCCTGTACTTTATCAAGACAGATATTTTCAGTATTATTATTATTGTTATTTATTAACTTCTTAAAATTATTCCAAAGACTCATCTATGCTTTGCCGTTCACATTACCAACCACCAGCGAGACGTTATGTCCGCCGAATCCAAATGAATTTGACAGGGCATAGTTTATCTTACAATCGCGGCTTTCATCTTTAACATAATCGAGATCGCATTCTTCATCAGGATTATCAAGATTGATGGTACTATGAACTTTCCCCTGCTCAATTGATTTTAATGCTACCAATAACTCAACAGCGCCAGCTGATCCCAAAAGATGGCCGATCATCGATTTTGTCGAATTACATGGAATATCATAAGCATGTTTGCCTAAAACTTCTTTAACAGCCCTTGTTTCTGAAATATCTCCCAAACCTGTCGAGGTGCCATGAGTATTAACATAACCAATCTGTTCCAGATTAATTTTGGCATCCTCTATAGCAGTAGCCATTGCTCTTTTTGCCCCATGACCATCGGGAGCAGGAGCAGTCATATGGTAGGCATCGGCAGTCATCCCGGCTCCCAATATTTCACCATAAATTTTAGCACCGCGTTTTTTGGCGTGCTCAAACTCTTCCAATACAAGAATTGCTGATCCTTCACCCATAACAAAACCATCGCGGTCCTTATCAAATGGCCGGGAAGCATGTTCCGGGTCATCGTTACGAGTTGAGAGTGCTTTGGCTTTGCAGAAACCAGCTAATGCTGTAGGAGTAATTGTGGCTTCGGATCCACCGGCAATCATAACATCAGCAGTCCCTCTTTGAATAATGTACATGGAATCGGCAATTGCATGAGCCGATGATGCACAAGCAGAAACAGTGGCGTAGTTAGGACCACGGAAACCATTTCTGATCGAAACCATTCCAGCGCACATATCAATAATCATCATGGGAATAAAAAATGGGGAAATCCTTCCCGGTCCGGATTTTTCTAATGTGCTGTGTTGTTTCTCAAAAGTAGAGATTCCACCAATCCCTGATCCGATAACCACACCACAACGATCCAGGTTAAGTGATTCCAAGTCAAGCCCGGAATCCTTAATCGCTAAATCCGAAGCAACAATAGCATACTGCTCGGACAAATCCATGCGGCGAAGTTCTTTTTTATCGATATGAATCGATGGATCAAAATCTTTAACTTCTCCGGCTATTTTTGTCGGATAATCGGATACATCAAAGCGGGTGAGGTTTCTAATACCAGATTTTCCTTCAAGCAATGAGTTCCAGAACTCATTGACTTCACAACCCAGCGGAGAAACAACCCCCATACCTGTTACAACAACTCTTCTACTCATTTTATATAACCGGAATTTTCCCTTTTTTTCTGAATTTGTCAGTTATCACCATCTTAACAAGTGATAAGATACAATTTGCCCTTCACTTAAGGGCAAATTCAATTCTAAAGAATAGCAGCCAAGCCGCTAGTCTGTGGCGTGATCCTTTATATAATTGATAGCATCGCTGACAGCTACAATTTTCTCTGCATCCTGATCAGGAATTTCCATGTTGAATTTCTCTTCAAGAGCCATTACTAATTCTACAGTATCAAGTGAATCAGCGCCCAGATCTTCAACAAATTTCGCTCCTTCAATTACCTGGCTTTCTTCGACGCCCAATTGCTCGACGATAATTTCTTTGACATCATTTTCTATGGACATGTTCATCTCCTTAAAATATTATTATTTGTTATTTTTTTAACTTATTGACATTCCACCATCAACCGAAATCACATGTCCGGTAATATAGGCAGCGTCATCGGATGCCAAAAACGAAACAGCAGAAGCAACATCATCGGGGAAGCCTACGCGCTTCAAGAGTATATGCTCCAGAAACTGTTCCTTGGCGGTATCTGATAAATTTTTAGTCATTTCGGTTTCAATAAATCCGGGAGCAACAGCATTAACCGTTATTCCGCGAGATCCTAATTCCTTTGCTGCTGTTTTTGTCAATCCAATCAAACCAGCTTTTGAAGCAGCATAATTTATCTGTCCGGCGTTACCATTCAGCCCCACAACGGAACTAATATTTATTATCCGGCCGGATCGCTGTTTCATCATTATTTTTGCTGCCGATTTGGTGATAAGAAAAGCTCCTTTGAGATTTATGTCAAGTACCATATCCCAATCTTTTTCAGCCATGCGAATCATCAGGGTATCCCTGGTAATACCGGCATTATTAACCACAACATCAACAGAACCGAATTTTTCCATCGTTTGTTTAAAAAGATTTTCAACATCAGCCGAATCGGTCACATTGGCTTTAATTCCAATAGCGGGAGTTTCAAATTCTGCTGTAACTTTTTCAACCAATTCCTGGTCAATGTCACTAATTACCACATTGGCTCCCATGCTTGAAAAACGCCTGGCGATAGCCAAACCGATTCCACGAGCCGATCCGGTAACTATAACAGTCTTATCTGTAAAATCCATTTTACCTCAGTTTATATAGTTAGTTGGAATATGTATCAATATCACTAAGGGTGTCAAGATTAACTATTTTTTCCGGCCTCATATCACGCTTGGCTAATCCGGAAAGAACTTTTCCCGGGCCAACTTCGATAACAGCCGTAACCCCTTGACCTACAAGATATTTCATCGTCTGAGCCCACATAACCGGGGATGTTACCTGGTCAACCAGCAATGGACGGATCGCATCGGCGACAGAAACAGGTTGAGCTGTAACATTAGCGATAACCGGACATGACGGGTCTTTATACTGCTGGTTGGCAAGATATACTTCGAGTCCGGTTTTGGCCGGCTCCATCAAAGGAGAATGAAATGCTCCGCCAACTTCGAGTCTGATTGCCCGTTTAGCTTTGGCCTCAACAGCCAGTTCAATCGCTTTTTCCACTCCGACAATTTCACCAGAAATGGCAATTTGTATTTTGGAATTATAATTTGCCGGAATTACCACTCCAGCGGATGAAGCTTGATTGCAAATTTCTTCAGTCTTGCCAGCATCCAATCCCATTATTGCAGCCATTGTACCCGGTCGGGCAATACAGGCTTCTTCCATCAATGACGCTCTTTTAACAACAGCTTTGATTGCCTGTTCAAATGTCATAGCTCCGGTAACAGCCAATGCTCCATATTCACCCAGCGAATGCCCGGCAGCAAAATCAAACGCAGGCATAGCCTGTTCCATTATTTTCAAGACTGATAAAGAGTGAAGAAGTATTGCTGGCTGGGTAAAGCGAGTCTTTTTTAATTCTTCCGAAGGACCCTCAAAAGAGAGCTTGGCTATATCATAATTCATTTCTTCAGAGGCAAGCTCATAAAGTTCTTTTACCTCTGCGGAATGTTCATATAAATCTTTTCCCATACCGACATACTGCGATGCCTGTCCCGGGAAAAAGAGTACAGTCTTACTCATAATCCTACCACCTCACCAATGCAGCGCCCCAAATTAATCCACCACCAAAAGCAACCATTAAAACATAGTCTCCCTCTTTTATTCTTCCCTCACGATTAGCTTCGTCTAAAGCCAATGGTACTGAAGCAGCCGAGGTGTTGCCATATTTTTCTATATTCATGTAAACTTTGTTTTTATCTACTTTTAACCTTTTTATCAAGGCATCAATAATCCGAATATTCGCCTGATGCGGGACAACAAGGGCAAGATCGTCAGCAGTTAAACCGGCATCTTCTAAAACTTTGATGCTGGCATTACACATTTCTCTTACGGCAACTTTAAAAACATCCGAACCAGCCATAAATAATTTGTCTTTACCATTGTTGACATTTTCAGGCGTATATGGATTTTTAGTTCCTCCAACTTCCTGCCATAAAAGTTTAGCATAACGGCCATCAGATTTCATGAAGGTTGACAAAATTCCATTACCATTGTCTTCCGGCCCGATTACAACCGCACCTGCAGCATCACCAAAGAGAATACAGGTTCCTCTATCATTGTAGTTTGCAATAGAGGATAATTTTTCCGAACCAACTATAAGAGCTTTTTTGTACTGACCTGTTTGAATAAGAGAGTTTGCCATTGACAGGCCATTAATAAAACCGGTACAAGCAGCTACAATATCAAATGCTACGGCATTTACCAAGCCTACTTTTTCCTGAACAATGACCGCTTCCGAGGGACATCTGTAATCCGGAGTAACCGTACCAATAATCAGCAGATCTATTTCTTCCGGCGAGGTACCTGAATTTTCAAGGGCTCTTTTGCAAGCTTCAGCAGCCATATCGCCACCCGTCATATCATCGTCGCAAATTCGTCTCTCTTTGATACCGGTACGAGTAATGATCCACTCATCAGTTGTATCTACAATTTTTTCAAAGTCAGCGTTTGTCATTCGACGAGGCGGTGTAAACGACCCCGTTCCCAGTATTCTTGCCTTTATTTTCTGATCCATTATCTTTTCCAAAATGATTGTTAATCAGTTCATCGTGAATTCTGTTTCTGATCCCTTTGGAAGTCATTTCATGGGCAATCAAAATCGCATTGCATATAGCTCTGGCATTTGATGCACCATGACAAATAATAACATTTCCATTTATTCCTAATAGAGGCGCTCCACCTGATTCAGCATAATCAAAAGTTTTTCTCATTCTCTTGAGGAACGGTAATAACAGCATCGCTCCTACACGAGAGAATATATTTGTTTGAATCTGCCTCTGCATAGAACTGACCAGCATCGGCTTAATTGATTCAGCAAATTTTAAAAGAATATTACCAGTGAACCCATCGGTCACTGCCACATCCACACTTCCGCTTAAAATATCACGCCCTTCAATATTACCAACAAAATTAATATTGGAATCCTGCAGGCGTTTGCGGGCGTTAAAAATAAGTTCATTCCCCTTGCTTCGTTCTTCACCTATAGATATCAACCCTACTCTTGGAGCTTCCAGATCAAAAATCACGCTGCAGTAAACGGCTCCCATTACGGCAAATTGTGAAAGATGCTGAGGCTTGCAATCAACATTGGCTCCAACGTCAAGAACCACAATTGGCCTACCGGTTGAAGTGGGAAAAAGACTCGTAATAGCCGGACGGCTCACCCCTTTTATTCGTCCCAGTGTTAACAGTGATGTTGCCATCACTGCTCCGGTATTTCCGGGTGATACAAATGCTCCTGTTTCCAATGATTTAAGTTTTTTTAAACCTAAAGCAATTGAACTGTCGCGCATCCTGACACCTTCGGTAGCAGATATACCCATAGGGACTTCAGTCTCAGCATTGACAATTGATACATTCTTGAGATCGGCAGTTTTATTATCGAGGATTTGCTGAATAACATCTTCCTTCCCGACCAGGATAAGATTCAGAGAATCTCCCAGACGAAGAGAAGCATTCAGACCTCCTTCGATAATACTCTCAGGTCCGTTATCTGCCCCCATAACATCAAGAATGACCGTATTTTTTCCAGCGGTATCTGTCACAAACGTTATACCCTAAAAATATAAAGAAGAGTTAATAAATTAAGCTTCCTTGGCTGCAATAATCTGGCGTCCATCATAGAAGCCGCAGTTGGTGCATACGTGATGCGACAACCGGGGACTATGACAATGGGAACATTCGATTACATTGGGAGTTTTAATCTTCCAATTAGTACGACGCTTACGTCCTCTTGTGCTGGATTGGCGTCTTTTAGGATGGGCCATGACTTTTTCCTTTTATTTCAATTATCTTCTTGCTGGAGATCCTTAAGACCTCGCCAGCGTTCATCAAAAACTTCTGTCTGACAATCGCAGTCCTTATGGTTCCTGTTTACTCCACACTTTGTGCACAAACCGGCACAATCTTCGGAACAGAGCGGCATCATCGGTACTGCCAAAATAATCGCCTGGCGAATTACATCTGTAATATCCGCCTTGATTTCATTGCCATAACAAAAGACATAATTTTCATTATCTTCGGCTTCTTCTTTAAGCCTGTTGTGATATTCTTCGGAACAGATAATAAAACTCGTCTTGGATTCAATATCACTTTCATATTTATCAAGACACCGCACGCATTCTATATTAACTTTAGCGCGTACGTAGCCCTGACAGAAGTACTCTTCATCAGCCTTCTGTATAGTTAGGTCTACCTTGACCTGACCAACACCGCTCATACCATCATATTTGACGGTAAAAGAATCCGGTTTAGTCTCTAAACATACTTGCGCGGGAAATGTTTCATAATCCCGCATATATAATACCATAGCCTAAGATTTTATCAAAATTAGCCCAAAAAGTCAAGTATAAAAAGGGTTTATAACCATTTGCTATTCAGGACATTACCGACCCACAAAGGATACGTCAATTAAAAAGACCGGTCAGAAACCGGCCTTTGTATAATTAAATCTAATAAAACAGTCTTTTTATAAGCTGCTAAGCAGCAAAATCTTAATGAGTTTCCTTATAAACCTTTATTCGGTTTTTGGCTCTTTCCAGTGCTTCTCTAACAGATGGCAGGTCAATATCGGTCTCACCTGATCCAGAAGAAACCAACCGTTTCTTTTCTCTTTCGTAAGCTTCCTGGGCTCTATCAATATCAATTTCATCACCTCGCTCAACAGCATCGGCAATGATAGTTGCTTTATTGTTGGAGACTTCCAGAAAGCCGCCAGAAACAGCCATGAGATTTACTTTATCATCGGCATCACGAAATTCAATTCTTCCCGGTTTCAAAGCGGTAATCAAGGGGGCATGATTTGACAGGATCCCCAGGTATCCCTCGGTTCCGGGAACGACCAGTGACTTTATTTCAGCCTCAAAAAAGACCTTCTCAGGTGTTACTATGGATAACAGATACATAAAGTCTCACTTACTTCTTCGAGTTTTCGAATCGTTCCATAACTTCATCTATACCACCAGCCATATAGAACATCTGTTCCGGAATATGATCCAGCTCACCGGCTATAATCATCTTGAAGCCTTTAATAGTATCTTCAATCTTCACATAACGACCTTCGGTACCGGTAAATGCTTCGGCCACAAAGAATGGCTGAGAGAGGAAACGCTGAAGCTTACGAGCCCGCTGGACTGTCTCTTTATCTTCTTCAGAAAGCTCATCAATACCAAGAATAGCAATAATATCCTGAAGGTCTTTATATCTCTGGAGAATAATCTGAATTTCGCGAGCTGTATCGTAGTGTTCCTGCCCAACAATTTTGGGATCAAGAATACGTGAATTTGAATCAAGCGGATCAACCGCCGGATACAAACCTAACTCAGCAATCTGACGTGACAACACTGTTGTGGCATCAAGATGCGAGAACGTTGTTGCCGGAGCCGGATCAGTTAAATCATCAGCCGGTACATAAATAGCCTGTACTGAAGTGATCGATCCGGTTTTGGTAGATGTAATACGTTCCTGCAATCCACCCATTTCAGTACCCAGAGTAGGCTGATAACCAACTGCTGAAGGCATACGTCCCAGAAGTGCCGATACTTCGGAACCGGCCTGAACAAAACGGAAAATGTTATCAATAAACAACAACACATCCTGTCCCTGTTCATCACGGAAATATTCCGCCATTGTCAGAGCTGACAGAGCAACCCGAAGACGAGCACCGGGAGGTTCATTCATCTGGCCAAATACCATAGCCGTACGTTCGATAACTCCTGACTCAGTCATTTCCAGCCAGAGATCGTTTCCTTCACGGGTACGTTCACCAACTCCACTAAAAACAGAGTAACCGCCATGTTCAGTAGCAATATTATGAATCAGCTCCTGAATAATAACAGTTTTGCCAACACCAGCACCACCGAACATACCAACCTTACCACCTTTGAGGTATGGTTCCAGCAGATCGATAACTTTAATACCAGTCTCAAACATTTCTGCTCTGATAGCCTGCTCATCAAAAGCAGGAGCTTCACGGTGAATCGGCAGCCGTGGGGTTTCCGCTTTAACGGCGCCCTTGCCATCGATAGTCTCGCCAAGAAGATTAAAAACACGACCAAGCGATTTCTCACCAACAGGCACTGTGATAGTTGCACCGGTATCTACTGCTTCCATCCCGCGAACCAAACCATCAGTTGAAGCCAGGGCAATACAGCGAACAATATTGTCGCCGATATGCATAGCTACTTCAACAGTCAGGTTAATGCCCTTGTCCTTATCGACAATCTTAAGAGCATTGAGGATATTTGGCAGAGCATCGGAACGGAATTCGCAATCCACGGTTGGTCCAATTACCTGTACAATTTTTCCAATATTTTCAGCCATTAAGTCAACTCCGAATATATTAACATTCTTTTTATCTATTTATTCCGGTTATCCTTTTAGTGCTTCCGCACCAGAGACAACCTCCAACAATTCCTTGGTAATTTGTGCTTGTCGGGCTTTATTATAATCAAGCGTTAAGCTTTCAATCATGTCACCGGCATTTGTGGTGGCTGCATTCATAGCAATCATACGACTGCCATGTTCACTGGCAAATGACTCTGCCAGAGCAGTGACCATCTTGGTAGTAGCATAACCGGGCATCAACGCTGCATATATATCTTCAGCATCAGGTTCGAAAATGTAATCTGTAGATGTCTGCGCTTCTTCTTCGTCAATTTCAGGTCGAAGAATAGGTAGATATTTTTCCATTGAGGGTTGGAATCTTACCATTGAAATAAAACGAGTATACAGGATTGAAATCTCATCGGTTTCACCAGTCACAAAACGGTGGGTCAGGAACTTGACTACATCTTTGGCTTTGTCGTAATCAAGAGAACCACCCCAATCCATATAGACACTGGCTATAGAGAATGTTCTCCGTTTGAAATAATCGTTACTCTTTTTTCCAACAAGAAGAATTTCCGTTTCAAAATCACTGTTTTCATTAAGCCATTTAGAAGCTAATCTAATAATGTTGGAGTTGAAGCCGCCACAGAATCCCCTATCGGACGTAACGACACAAAGGGTTTTCTTTTTAATCGGGCGTTCTTCAAAATAAGGGTGGATAATTTCACCGGATGAACCCGCTGCCAGATTACTGAGCATCTCTTCCATCTTGGCAGCATAAGGACGAGCCTCTTCAACTCGTTGTTGAGCACGCCGAAGTTTCGATGCTGCCACCATTTCCATAGCATTAGTAATACGCCTAGTGGAAATTACCGATTTAATTCGCTTTTGTACATCACGCAGTGTAGCCATTAGCTAACCTGATTTATCTTTCATTTATGCGGTAAACCGCTTTATTCTGTCTTAAATTGTCCTACAAACTCTTTAGCCGCAGCTTCTAATTTAGCATTACAGTCATCAGAAATCTTCTTATCTTCATTGAGCTTATGTTCAATATCCGGATATTTCTTATCGCAGAAATCAAGAAATTCTTTTTCAAATCTTAAAATTTCGCTTTCAGGAATTTTGTCCAGATAACCATTGGAACCACACCAGATAAACATGACCTGACGAGCGATTACCATTGGTACATACTGTCCCTGTTTGAGCAGTTCTACCATTTTTCTACCACGATTGAGCTGCTTCAATGTAGCTTCATCGAGATCAGAACCGAACTGGGTAAAGGCTTCCAATTCACGGAACTGAGCCAAATCGAGTTTTAATTTACCAGCAACCTGTTTCATCATCTTGGTCTGAGCATTACCACCCACACGAGAAACCGAAATACCAACGTTAATAGCCGGACGAACACCAGCAAAGAACAATTCACCTTCAAGGAAGATCTGGCCGTCAGTAATCGAAATCACATTAGTAGGAATATAAGCAGAGACATCGCCTGCCTGAGTTTCAATAATAGGAAGAGCAGTCATTGATCCACCGCCAAGGGCATTGGATAATTTTGCTGAACGCTCCAGAAGACGGGAGTGGCAATAGAAGACATCACCCGGATAGGCTTCACGACCCGGAGGACGACGAAGCAGGAGAGATAACTGGCGATATGACTGAGCCTGTTTGGATAGATCATCATAAACTACAAGTGAATGCTCGCCGTTATACATAAACTCTTCAGCCATTGCACAACCGGCATAAGGGGCGATATACTGCAGCGGAGCAGGATCAGTAGCACAAGCGGAAACGACAGTTGTGTATTCCATAGCTCCGTTTTCACGAAGATTCTCCACTACCTGAGCAACTGTTGATGCTTTCTGACCAACAGCAACATAGACGCATTTTACACCAGTATTTTTCTGGTTGATAATAGCATCCAGTACCAATGCAGTTTTACCAGTCTGACGATCACCGATAACCAATTCACGCTGTCCACGACCGATCGGGATCATAGAGTCAATAGCTTTTAAACCGGTTTGCAAAGGTTCTTTTACCGGCTGACGTTCAACTACGCCAGGGGCATTACCTTCGATAACGCGAAACTTATCAGTTACGATAGGCCCTTTGCCATCTATAGGCTGTCCCAGGGGATTGACAACTCGACCCAACATGGCTTCACCAACAGGAACCTGGGCAACTTTGCCGGTTCGGCGAACAGTGTCACCTTCTTTGATAAGAGTGTCGGAACCAAAAATAGCGGCACCAACATTATCTTCTTCGAGGTTGAGCACAAGGCCCATAATATCGCCGGGGAACTGAATGAGCTCGGACATCTGGACATCTTCCAATCCCCAAATGCGGGCGATACCATCGCCAACCTGAAGTACGGTACCAACCGACTCCATTTCGAGCTTGGTTTCATATTTCTCCAGCTCTTTTTTTATTACTGACGAAACTTCTTCAGGGTTTAGGCCCATTTCCGAACTCCTGTATTTTCTTCAACTTTTTTTCATTCTTAATACATGCAAAGCATGTTTACATTTTCATTCTGACTTATAGCCAGGCTTCTTTATCTCAGCATCTTCGGATAATCCGAAAAAACTATAAAAGCGACTCTGTCGCTATACTACCTTAACTTTGGCTAATTGCTCCTCAATCATATCCAGACCGTAGCGTACTGAACCATCAATGATTTCATTGTGCATAATTACAATCATTCCACCCATAATAGCCGGCTTAATTTTTTCATCAAGGGTAACCTTTAGACTGGTTTTTGCTACTAGCGTTGCAATCAACTTGCTTCGCTGGTCATCAGTCAGAGGATGGGCAGTAATAACCGTTACACGAGCAACACCCTTTTCCGCTTCAATAAGGCGGATAAAGTCATCGATTATTTCATGCAGGTAGCCGATCCGGTGCTTATCCACCAGAACGATCAGAAATTCTACAAACAACCGATGAAGCCGATCACTGAAAACATTCCGGAGCAATTCCAGCTTGTGTTCATCGAGAACCTGAGGAGCATTAAGAAAGTTTAACAGAGTGTCATCTTTCTCAATGAGTTTTTTCAGATCTTCGAGTTGAACATGGGCATCTTCAATAGCTCCCTTTTCTTTGGCAGCCATAAACAATGCCTGAGCATATTTTCGTGCAACTTCCTGTGCTATCATGTAAGGCCTTTAGGCTTTCTCAACGTTTTCAATAAATCCGCTAATCAATTCCTTGTCTTTCTGGTCATCCAGTTTTTGATCAAGGAGTTTTTCTGCAGCATTCATTGTGATTGCAATCATTTCATTCTTGAGCTGAACTTTGGCTTTGGCAATATCGCGCTGAAGATCGGCTTTGGATTTGGCATCCAGTTCCCGTGCTTTTTCACGGGCATCGGATTCTACCTTAGCGGCAATCTTCTTGCCTTCATCTACTGCTTCGACCAGTTTTGCCCGACGTTCGGTATCGATATCTTTGAGCTTGGCTTCGTATTCGGCAGCCAGATTATCAACCCGAGTTTTCTCGTCTTCGATATTCTGAAATTCATCTTTGATCTTCTGCCGACGTTCTTCAAGCAAAGCCAATAACGGTCCCCAGGCAAATTTCTTGAGGATAAAAACCGTAATAAGGAACCCGACTGCATGAGTCAGAAGCTGTTGTATTGATACATCCATTATTATTCCTGGTTTTTAAATACCTGTTATAAATAAACAGGTATTGGGATCGTTACTTAGTTACCGAAGTTTCCACTTGCCAGAATATAAACAATAAAGACATAAATCGTCAGAGCTTCAATAAATGCAGCACCAATGATCATAGCTGTCTGAATTTTGGCGGCAGCTTCAGGCTGACGACCCATAGCTTCCATAGCGGAACCAACTGCTTTACCAATACCTAAACCAGAACCAATAGCGGCCAACCCAACTGCTAACGGGGCTGAAAGAGCCAACATTGATTGATAATCCATCATTTCCTCCTAAGGGATTCTAAATTATTAGTTACTAATATTCTTATCATATTTACCTAATGAGCATGTTCCTCATGAGGCAGCATTAACAAAATATAAATTGTCGATAACAACGTAAACACTAACGCCTGAATGGTTGATAACAACAGCCCCAGAAAATAGAATGGAATCTGAAGCGGAACACCAACCGGAGAGAAAGCCAATATAGCTACACCAAGTCCAACAAAAACTGCAATCAGTGTATCTTCACCGGTAATGTTGCCAAACAAACGTAAAGCAAGACTGAACGGCTTGGCCAGTTCACCAATTATGTGAAGCGGGAACAGAAGCGGAACCATACACCAGCCGATAACATCATTTGGGCTTCCGCATAAATGATGCAGATAGCCACCAATACCCAACCGACTGATTCCTGTCCATTGGGCATACAGAAAAACAATAATTGCCAATGAAGCAGTAATATTCAGACTGGTCGATGGTGAATGTCCCAGAGGAATCATCCCAATCCAGTTATTAAACATAATATAGAAAAACAGCGTTCCCAAAAACGGAATATATTTCTTGGTGTCTTTGCCGAGAATTGTATAGATAAAGTTATACATCCCCTCCACCATCATCTCAATAGCATTCTGGAAAGGACCCGGAATCATCTGACGTTTTCTGTAAACGGACATTGAGATTATTATCATAAAAAGAGCAACTGCAAAAGCATAAATAACATTGACCCATTCACTTGACCAGTGGCCGATATACTCAGACAGATAGGTGATAGCGTTTGGTAAATGGGGCGGACCTTCTTTGTGGCTGTCACCACCGCCGGCGGCAATCATAAAGGGTGAAAATTTTGTTATTATTACTGCAATTGTATAGTTAAAAAACGTTATCATTTATAAGGCCCCTTCAAGATGTTCATCTTTTTGGGTTTTGTTATCCAGACCAAACAAGGCCCGGCTAATTACTTTCAAAATTATCACAGCCAGTGGAATAGAAAAGCCAATAACAATATATTCTATTTTAAAAACTGTAACTTTTAATAAAAAATATCCGGATACATATAATAGAGGGAATTTTATTAGTGCCAGACCAGCCACTTTCATTTTGTCAACTTCACCCGGCTTGATTGCGGCTTTGACCAGAACAGAAAGGAACATCAGGTTGATTAATGCCCAGATACCGCCGGAAAAGACCGCCAGACTATGGTATACTCCCAAATAGTAAATACCAAAAATAAAAACAATCAGCAACACAATGCCGGTTGTTCTAATTGTTCGGTCAACGAAATCAAGGCTCAGATTTTGTGTCATTGTCGCCATCACTCTCTTCCGAGGATGCCTTTCTAATAACCTGAACGATCTCAAGTCCTGCTGCTGCAACTCCCATCAGAACACCAAGTGCCGCCAAATACGGCTTAGTTTCAAACTTCCCATCGAGCCACCAGCCAACAAAGTAGCCGATTAGTGGTCCGCCTAAAAGAAGTCCCGGAATTGTAGCAAAAAGACCTATCTGTTTTATGTCCCGTCTCGAATTTTCGTCGGGATCGGGTTTTAACAAGCTCATATTAGCCTGTCGTTAAATTTAAGTTGCCAATATATTCGACATAACTCGTAAGTCAAGAGATTTTTTTCACAAGCTCCCATAAATTTCAATAATATTTTCAACAATATCTCCAACATTTCACCTTATGATATTTTACCGTACTTTTTCGTATTTTACATACTTTAATCTTTGTCATATCTTATTGATATTCACACAATTAACAATTATTCTCGTTTTATATTCTAAAACAAAAAATATATTACTTTTGTTCACCTTGTCCACATAAAATTATCAATATTTAGTATGGAGCGGTTTGGGAATTATTACCAATGTTTCCCTATTCACATCATTATTAGTTGAGCATGTAAGAAGGCTCACTATCGAGTATAGTCTGTGCTCCTGATAATAGAACACACAAGGTGTGCGCTTTGCGGTAAAACAAACAAGGTGTGTGGTTGTTCTTCACCGATCAGACTTAATTTGGCGGGTCCGTAAAGCGGAACCGCCCTACGATACAATCTGGGTAACTGCTTTGCAGGACAAGATCTGACGCAACCTATCAATTGTCCTTCACCGGACAGACTTAATTTGGCGGGTCCGTTAAGCGAAACCACCCTACGATACTAAACGACTCCTCATAATTTCATAAAATAAACTTGTTACGACGCTTTGCGGGAAAACACACTACGTGTGTAAATTCAATTGCATTGTGTGTTTATATTTATATTATTGTTAAGGAATGCAAAGCTATAGCACAGAAATAGATAAAGATATTATTGGAACACGGTTCCCTCACTATGTCCCTATTGTTTTTCTACTGATTCTTTTCACTCCTGCTGCTTTATATTTTTTTCAGTATAAAACCCTCTATGTTCATGCTTATTTCCTCTTCTTATCCGCTCTTGTGCTGGTGAATTTTCCACAAAAAGCATTTTATCTCTTTGTCGTATCCATATCGCTATCTCTTAGTTATCGAGTAGGGATGGGAAGTATTCATCCGGCAGATATTCTGTTTGTAATAATATTTATTGGAGTGGTTTTTGATTTTCTACTTCATGCTCGAAGTCAGATCAGACCAACCGGACTAGATAAGCCATTCTTGTTATTAATAATTGCCACCTGGCTATCGGCTCTTTTTGCTTTCAACTGGATGCAGTCAATTGTTCCGTCGATAAGAATTCTGGTAATCTATTTGACATTTCGAATTGTCTTTAAATATGCTCTTGAAATTGGTGTTAAAAAACTACTGAACCTGTATATGGTTCTTACTGCAGTTTTGTCTTTGATTGCCTTTATTCAATTTTATATTGCCGGTGGAGCTATACGTACTTTTGGCATAACCGGTTTGACCCTTCAGTATTTTGCCATGACCACTGTTCCCATAGCAATGGTATTTTTGATCTGGTCAAAGAATTTTCATTCATTTTTATTCTATTCCATTATTAGCGTAGTATCAGTGCTGGGCATATTTGCGACTCAGTCACGATCCCCTTTGATTGCAATTCTTATTACTTTTCCAATCATTATGTTTGTATCATTTAGAAAAGCCCGGCGGGAAAAAGATTTTCGCACTGTTAAAAATGTAAAATATGTTTTATTACCCGTGATTGGTCTGGTAGCAGCTCTATTTTTTCTTGAAGAGACATTTTTTGAAGGATTAGTAAGTCGTTTTGATGAAGTAATTCAGTCATTAGAAAATCCGGTTGGTTCTATCATGACCAGAATTATTTTATGGACCTCAGCATTAATGGCCTTTATGGAACATCCATTTTTGGGAGTTGGCATTGGGAATATGCGTGTTCTTCATGAAGCTGTTCCGGAAGTCAGGCTGATACCGTATTGGGCCTGGGTTCAGGGGATGTCGGCCCATAATGTTCTCTTGCATTATATGGCTGAAACAGGAATTATCGGGACAATATCACTGGTATATCTATTTTCTAAAAACCTGTCAATAGGTTATAAATCATTTCGATTGAAATTAAATAAAAATGACAACATGATTTCCACTGCTCTGTTTATAGCATCTACTGTCTGTTTTGTTACAATGTTTTATATGCGATCCTGGACATGGGGGATGGACGGACATATTCTGGCGTTTCTTTTTGGCCTGAATGCCGCCTGGTTTTATAAGATAAATAATAAACAGACGTTGTCTGACTGAAATTTATTAAAAACCAAAATTAGCATAGTAGATAAGAGCATACATACTTTTTCCGAACAATTTACTTATCCTGTCGTATTCTTTTCTTATAACTATTATGGGATTGTCTTTATGAAGGAAGGTCTATGAAGCATCGACAAATGTTAATTGTATTTCTTTTATCTATTACAATTATATCATTGGAACTCACCTGGACGAGAATTTTCTCAGCCGAATTTTTTTATACCTTTGCATTTCTAATTTTATCAATTGCCATTCTTGGTTTGGGATTAGGTGCTTTGGCGCTCAGGTTCTTCCCCAAACTTGGTGATCAGAAATGGCTGGGATTGTTATTATCTCTTACCGGAATTGCAACTTTGGTTGGCCCACCGTTAGTATTTCAATTAGACCTGACATTTGCAGAATTAATCAATAGTTGGATGATGGTTTTCAAATTGCTTCTTGCAATTTGTATATTGAGTTCTGCTTTCTTCTTTGGGGGTATTGCTCTGGCTGCTATTTTCAAAAACAACCACAAAGAGATTCATCGTTTTTACATGGCTGATTTAATAGGCGCAGGATTGGGAGTTGTTTTAATAATCCTGTTTATGAATTCTGCCGGCACTCCAATAGCAACATTTTATACCGCCATCCCTATTTTATTAGCAGCTATTTTTGCCTGTAGAAAATGGGGGAAGATTTTCCCGGGGATTCTTATAATATTAACCATTTTTATAAGCAGCAATGCTGCCGGGCTGTTGGAAAAGGAACGCAAGGAACATGCTCCGGTCATGTACAAACACTGGGACGCAATCGCCAAAATAAAATTATTCGATTACGGTCCTGATTTCCGTGGTATCAATATTGATAATGTTGCCAACTCACCGGTCTATGGTTTTGATGGCAACTGGGATCGCCCTGATTCAATGCAGTATGAATTTGGAATTGATGTAAGCTATCTGATAAATCAATTTGATTCGTGTACCTTTCTCTCGTTAGGGGCTGGTGGTGGAACCGATGTTTTACAGGCTCTTCAGTTTGGAGCTACCGAAGTTCACGCAGTAGAAGTTAATCCGCATATTAATTATATGATGGTTCATGGAGACTCCTCTGGCTATCTCCCCCCACCTCCTCCAGAACCGGACACTGCCGCTGATACAAGTGCTACTCCCACTGACACTGCTACTAATGTTAATCCTGATTCTATTACAAATAAAAGTGACACGACAACTGATGCTATCACTGATTCCTCATTGACTGATAGTATCAATACGGACTCGCTTAAACCCGAACCTGTTGAAAAGCTCGTTGAAGATACAGCTTTCCCTATAATCACTGTTGCCGAATTCACCGGTCATTTATATTTAGACCCAAGAGTAAAAGTTGTCACCGAGGATGCCCGTACTTATGTAAAGAGATACAAAAATAAGTTTGATGTTATTTATTCGCTAAGTTCAAATACATGGTCGGCTCTGGCTTCAGGTTCGTTTGCACTGGCGGAGAATTATCTTTTTACCACCGAAGCATTTGAAGATTACTGGCTGTCGCTTTCTGACAGTGGTTTTATGATGATGGAACATCAGTTTTATATGCCCCGGATAGTTTCGGAAGTCAAGAATGCCCTTACTAATCTTGGAGTAGAAAATCCTACTTCGCATTTTGCCGTATATAATCTTCCCCAGATGCGCCGCAATATTATGTTTATATCGAAAAGACCATTGACCGATAGTATTCGCTATCATGCTTTTGGGGAATTAACACAGGATAAATCTGACCAGATTCATCTCCTGTACCCACCGGCTGATTCGGTGAAAGACTCTTTAATTTATAACATTGTTACCGAAGGGTGGCATAACCAGTCAGACAGCATTGCTGTTGATTTATCTCCAAGCACTGATGATCGTCCTTTTGTAGCACAGATGGGTTTATGGAAAAATTTTAAATTCGAAAGCCCTGAAAGACTTTTACCCTATGAATTTTTTGGTTATCCCCTCGCTAAAATTATTATTCTTATAATTCTATTAGTCGTTCTATTTATTATTATACCTCTTAACATTATTCCCTTCTTCACCAAATCCGATCATATGCGATGTGCTCCCTGGTTATACTTCTTTACAATCGGGTTGGCCTTTATGGCTGTTGAAATAATCTTGATTCAGAAATATACCCTCTTTATTGGGACATCAATTTATAGCATCGTTACTGTATTATTGACATTGTTACTTGCCAGTGGAATAGGAAGTCGTTTCTCTAAAAAGGTAAGCGACAAAGCTGCCTTTTTGGGAATTGTTATCTGGCTGCTTCTGGATGTATTTGTTTTCAAATACCTGTTAACAGGCTTTACCGGATTTACTGTTTTTCCCCGTATCATCATTTCCATAATTCTCATTGCACCTTTAGGATTTTTTATGGGTATGCCTTTCCCGAAAGGAGCGCTCAAAGTCGGATCACTTATTGACTGGGGATTTGCAATTAACGGTGCTGCATCGGTAATGGGAGCAACTTTGATAATGTTAGTCGCATTCAATTTTGGCTATAGCATATCACTTTTATGTGGTGCGCTGTTTTATCTTATTGCGTATGGATTGATTATAAAAAAATCGGCCTGGTAAAATTCTATTTACATTTATAGATGGATCGAAGGGATTTTGTCCTTTTGGTCCATCCTTTTATATCACTCGAATCAACAAACTGATCAATACTGCCTACCAGTGGTAGTGATCTAATTTTTTTGGATTTGATTTTAATTTTTAATGAATCTACATATCTTGATGATTCTAAAACCTTATAAGGACGATTATAAAACTTATTTATCTTTACTTCGATTTTATCTGTCAGGCTAAGCCTGTTGTGCATGGTTCCAATGATTTTATAGATTTTACTAAAATATTTTTCGCGTTCTTTCCAGTTTTGTGAAGATTGAATTCCATTTATTAACGGTAGGATTTTCTTTGAACAGGATAAAGTGGCAAAGCCACTGCCAAACCATTTGAAATATGGAATATATTCCTTCTCCATCAAGAAGCATAGTTTCATGATTTCAATAATTTGTCTATTAGATACCAAAACCGAACCAGGTTCGTCACCAACATCACCACAACGAGCCATAAAAGGTTCTTCCTGATTTATCTTTTGCCATTGGCATGCTAACAAATACAGCCATATTTCATGCGGATACCATGCTAAAATTTTACGTATCTTTTCGAGTTGATTCAAACTATCATAGAATACTTTGCCATATGTAATAGTTCTAAGTTTTTGCTGAGATAACAATAGCCAGTCAATTTCTTTAATTGGTTTGAGTGGATTTATTCCAATATATTTCTTAAAAAAACCGGGTATAGTATGGATTTCGACTCGATGATTTAACGGATGAGTAGTTGTAGGTTCCAACTGATCACCATCATCATTATCTATATAATTAGTTGGGAAACCATGTATCTCAAAAGGTAAATTATTTGCCAGCTTTTTATGTAATGCGTTTTTATATTTTTTAAAATCTTTCTCTGCCAAAAACAGGCTAAGTCTGGGACCCCAGTCATGATCCATCGATTGCGGAGTATCATATCCTAAAACATCGGATCCTTCATCAATTCTTGCTGCAGAGTATATTAAATCAGGATAATATTTATCAATAATCGGTAAAACCGCATCATTATACATTATTTCAGACAATTTCATTCCGGGAATAAATTTATGCATTAACTTTGCTCCAAAAATTAATACTTATTATAGTATATAATTCAGAAATTACTGCTAATATACCAACCATTATAACAATTATAACAACAACATAATAATAATAAAACCCGTCTCACGGGCAAAACTTTTATTGATTTCTATTTGAGCATTAGGTAAATATCTATCAGAATGATTTGAGGAAAACAATAAATAATATAAAAAGGAGTTAATAATGAAGTTAAAAATTGTTCTACTGCTTATGGTAATGTTAACTGCAACTGCTTTTGCTGATGTTCCCGAGTGGAAAGGGAAATTTGGTGTGGGTGGTCGCATTCCGGTATTTATGCCTTTATCAGCAGGAAGTGATTTTGAACTTTTCGACAGCCAACATGAACCCTTTGGAATGGGATGGGATGTTGGAGTACATGCCCGGTTAGGTATGACCAAGCGCGTAGTCCTTAACTTATCCATTGCATATGCTTCATCCTATGATGACAGTACTGCCACCAGTAATCAATCTTTTAGTTTTAATGGTTCCGACAATGCCTTTGCGCGTTTAGAAGGTGTGCTGTTTGGGTTGACCGCTAATTACTATTTCCGTTATGAAGAAAAAACACAGCCTTACCTTATTGGTGGTATTGGTGTGGATAGCTGGCGGATCAATCGCCGTGTCGTTCCACAGGGTACCGATCCATACACCCCAACTGTTAATGATTTCAATATTAAATTAGGTGCCGGTGTTAACTGGTGGCTAAGTGAAAAATTTTCACTGGATTTCCAGGCACTATTTTCAGTGGGCTTGTTTAAGTTTTCAACAAACTGGCCTGCCGGTGAATACGGCGATGGCGACTGGAGTTCATGGAAAGATCGTCCTTTCAAAGCCTATCTTGAACCTTCAGTCGGCCTGACTTATTATCTCTGGGGAACACCTGATGCTGATAAAGACGGCGTCAATGACAAAAAAGATGAATGCCCGGATACTCCGCTTGGTGCCGTAGTTGACGAAGTTGGCTGCCCTATCGACAGTGATGGCGATGGCGTTTATGACGGCTTTGATCTGTGCCCGGATACTCCTAAGGGAGCCAAAGTTAATGCTGATGGTTGTCCAGTAGATTCTGATAAAGACGGTGTCTTTGATGGAATAGACCAATGCCCGGGGACTCCCGAAGGTGTTCAGGTTAATGACATCGGTTGTCCGTTTGATAAAGACAAAGACGGCGTTTATGATTATAAAGACAAATGTCCTGACACACCAGCAGGCGTAAAAGTTGATGCTGATGGTTGTCCGATAGATACTGACAAAGACGGTGTTGCTGATTACAAAGACAAATGTCCGAATACTCATATTGGTGTCGAAGTAGATTCAATGGGTTGTCCATTTGCCGCAATTCTCAGAGAGACAGTCACTCTCCAGGGTGGATTAAACTATTCCTCTGGTTCTTTTACAATCTCTGAAGAAGCAGCTCCAGATCTTGATGAAATCGCCCAAACAATGGCAAAATATGATTTCATAAAAATCGAATTACGTGGATACTGTGACTCGGATGGAGCCGAAGCTTTCAACCAGACTCTTTCTGAAAACAGAGCCAAGGCTGTTTATGATTACCTTATAGGTAAAGGCATTGCTGCTGACAGGATGAACGTCAAGGGCTTTGGTGAAGACCCAAAATACTTTATCGCTCCCAATGACACTCAGGAAAACAAACTCAGAAACCGTCGCGTTGAACTTGAAGTAGTTGATTAGTCTATAATTTTTATCTATAAAAAAAACCGTACTCATTATTGAGTGCGGTTTTTTTATATCACGCCCTTCATATCCCATATCCCCCAATCACTTAAGTTTAAATGAATAATGCTTTAGAAATAGTTAAAAATGTCGAAAATATTAATATATGTAATTAAACATATTATGGTATTTTTTGTGGTGATGGAAAATGCAGGATAACTCTTTAAATAATAAAATTAAAGTTTTCATTGTTAGTTCTCAAATTGAGAAAGATGAATTTTTAGCACAAACCCTTGTTCAAAATGGTTTGTCTGTCATTATTTCTGATTCTCTCGAAGAAGTATATTTTGATATTGTCAGCAATAAGCCAAAGTATATTTTAATTCGTGATAAGATTTCATCAGCAGATAATATTCTCATAAATAAAATTACTCAGAAAATTCCCGATTGTATTATTCGAAGCTTTAGTTCTTTTGAAGATTTGATAAACCCTGTTCCGGAATTTAATAATCTCACAACATTGTCGCGTGCAAATCTTCATCTCACAACAACATCACTCGCCAAAGCTATGGGCATATCATCATCCACTGCCACCCAGATCGGAAGTTTGGTTGATAGATTATCCAGACAATTAAAACTTTCTCCTAATGATTATCTCAAAACTGTTACAGCCGGTTATTTGCAGGATATCTCGAATCTATACTTTAAAGGGAATCCGCCTTCGGATCGTGAAACAGCATTTTTTAAACTGTTGAGCTTGATTGAAGATAATATTGTTTATCCACCATCGATACTCAATATTATTCGACGAATGTATCAGGATATTTCAAATATATCTTCTACAGAATTTATTAATTCAGAATTAATCAACAGTAATATTGTTACCATAGTGGATTTCTATTATAAATACTTTCCTACCAGTGAGAAGCTTACCCCTTTTCGATATGAAAGTATTAAGGAGCATCTTAGAGCTCAAAAAGATATTATTTTAATTCCGGATATTGTTGAATCTTTTCTGACAATGCTTAAGGAAGATATTATATATCAGAACAGTACCGGTACCTCAAGCTATGCTTTAGTTCTGAATAAATTGAATGGTGATTCAAGTTCTTTGTCAGTGATTTTAAAGTCCTGCGGAATTGAAAGTCTCCAGTTAGATTCTCTGGATAAATTAATTAATTCATTTCATAAGCAAAAACCAAATTTATTGATAATAAATACAAAAGATAGTATTGAAAAGATTCAGGGAAATTTAGAATTGATGATTTCAAAGGGTATAATATTTTCAACTGTTCCAACAATACTTCTTCATACATCAGATAATCATGAGAAAGCTTGTTCAATGCTAAAACTTGGGTTGTACGATGTAATTAAATTTAGCGGATCATATGATATTTTAAAAATCAGGTTGAAGCGTATTCAAGCGGAAATGGAACATGAATCGCGGCTGCGCTTAAATGTCCTTCAGGAAATGGGAACTAATGGAAGTCTCAATCATATGAATGTAATTGATTTGCTGCAAGCGATGGGACCCAGCAATAAAACTCTTGTTATTAATATCAGTGCTAAAGGATGCCAACTTACTATTTATTTAAATAAGGGGGAACTTGTTTTTGCCGAATGTGATGATAAAACAGGGGTTGATGCTCTTTATCAAGCTTTATCCTGGAATGATGGCATATGGTCTGTTGAACACATAAGCCAATCAGATCTACCGAAATCAAATGTCAATCGCTCAATTGATTCTATCCTTATTGAAGGTTGCCATTTGCTTGATAAGCTTAATCAAAATAAGCCCTCTTTAAATGAGTCATCTGATATATCAATATTTTCTTGAATTATTAGTAATTATACATTTTTCCATTAAAAAAACCACACTCTCGACAGAGTGCGGTTTTTTTAATAATAACTTTTCAAGTCAATTCTAATGTGATAATCCCAGTTTCAAATCAATATTAAGGGAACTATAAAAATCATCAATATCCTTGCGAATAGAGTCCAGATCCAAAAGGAACTGCTCTTGTTGATTCTCGCTAAATTCCTGGGCAAGATTTTTATAATAGTCTATTCCACTATTGATGTTTTCAACAAATTCCGAAAAATATGCTGCCGTCTTTTCGACCATCCCTATGGATGCCTTTTCTGATTCCTTTTTAATAAATTCATAATAAAGTTGAAGTTCCTTAATAAACATGTGGGGACGATTTGTATCAGAAATAATCGAAATCCGGCCATAAATATGATCAATGATATTTTCCAATGACATTACTTTTGTAAAATTAACAATGCCAGGTCCACAGCAGATTGTGGTCAAAGGATTTGGTTCAATTTTATTCTTGGCCAAGGCTCCACCAGCTAAATCTCTGCAAAGACAAGCCTTGGTAACAGTATACTTTTCCAAAGCATCTTTTTTCTCAAAAGTCAGCTCTTCTTTGGATAGCTGTTTTAATTTCATTTTCTGGTAAGCATGTGAAGCAATGCAAAGTTCTTTTTTTGTAAACTCTTTGTTAAAAGACAAGAATCCTTTGGGGCAGGAACTGCCAGGCTTGCCTTCTTCAATAGCTTTTAAACGATTGCTTTCCGATGACGAAGTTTTCAAATTCCAAAAAGGAATACCAAGGGGAGAATTTTCACTCAACTGGACATCGGTATTATCCGCATCAGCCAATTTATTCAAATGATCATCATCAACATTAGTAACTTCAGGAACTAATAAGAATGGCGTTCCCCAACCGGTCCGATAGAGTTTATAATAATTGATTAGAAAATCATTTTCTTCCGATGTTCCAATTCCACCCTGAGCAGTAATATCTACATTAAAAGGAGTTGATTTTGTGGCAATTCCTTTTTTAGCAATTGCCCTATTATAAAATGAATTTAAGTCAGAAATGAATTCTTCTCTTTTGATTTTAAATTCATCCAAAATAGGACCCAGTAATAGCCCTTTTGTAGCAAAGGCATGTCCACCGCAGTTTAAACCAGATTCAACTCTATACTCAGATACCCATACACCTGTTCTGGCCAGCAGCTTGCCCTGAATAAAAGCAGAGCGAAAATCACTGACTTTGAGAGTTATTTTCTTTTTTAACTGCCCATTTTTGTCAGGTAAAAAATCTGCAAAATTATTTATATAATTATATAGGCGGCGATTCATTCCCGCTGAAAATACTATCGATGAATCTAAAGTACTTAGAGCAAATCCACGGAAAGCTGATAATGCTATCCCCTGTTCTGGCGGTAGAGTAACTCCTCGAACAACTTTGTCTCTGTCAATTTTGGACATTATATTGACATCGATACTTCCCGATACAATTTTACCACGAAGATTATCCTGTAATTGTAGTTTTAAAGTCGGATCCGATTCATTCAGCATCATAGTATATTCATTTTTAAGGTCAGATTCCGGCAGCATTCTGAAATATTTGGTGATATCAGTATCATTTTCAAAAGGTAATTTTTTGAGTTCTTCAATTTGTTTTTTTACAATTGTATCAATTAGATTTAAATAAGCCGTAATACGTCGTGCTCGGGAGTCATCCTCTTTTTCACCAATTGGTTCATAAGATAGATTATTTTCCTTCGCATGGAATTCTCTCATCTGTTCCATGAGATGATCATCCCCGATGGATATTACAGATGAAATGCCATATTTTGCAACTCGCAAAGGCGTATCTATCGTAAATCCCGTTCCCATTACTGGAATATGGAATTTGTGATGATAACTTTGCTCACTCACATTATTAGAAGGCTCGGGATGTCTTTCTGGCAACTCTATCTCCTTTTTAGACCATTCATTAGGATACTCAGCATTGATTCAATATACGAGGAAGAAGAAACGCCTAATTCCTCTTTGACCCACGGAAATTCCAAAGATTTAAGGGCCAGAACCATTATATGAGCAGTCTGATCAGTATTTTCTACGTTCAATTCCTTAGACTTGTTACCTTCCATGAGAATATTCTTAACAATCTCTTTTTCTTTAAGTACGAATTGTTTTCTCAATTTATCAACAAAGGACCAATAGTAATTCCAGGTATCCTGTGTAACATAGTAGAAATTTATCAGTTCATTTAATTTTGTCATTTTTGTAGTAAGATGTGCTCGAAGCTTACCCATCGTGCTAGTCTCTTTTTCAACTGCTGCTTCAATATGAGACAAGAGCAATTTGAATTCATTTTCAACGACTTTGTTGAAAATCTCATTCTTATTTCGATAATTTTTATATATGGTTGCTTTAGAAATATGAGCATTCCGGGCGATTTCGTCCATTGTCACTTTTTTCAAACCATACTTTGAAAAAAGATCCTGGGCTACTTCAATAAATGCTTCATTATTCATAAAAAACAGCTATCCTTAAAAACGTTTTGCACAAAAAACGTTTTTTGTATACTTTTGTCAAGCGTTTAAATTTCTCTAAAGAATATATGTTTTATCACTACTCTGTCAACCGGATAATAATTGTGAGATTAACTGACTAAATACCAATTTAGAAGATCAAAATATAGCAATACGAATGAAGAATTAAATTATAATAGTTGAATTTTGCTTAGTTAAAACACAAATTAATGAATAATGGATTACATTAAGAAAAATTACCAAATATTATTAATTTGTCTGGGAGCAATTATTTTTTATGCTCCATTTATTTCAAAACAATTTATGGGGGATGACTGGCTCTGGCTTGCTAATGCAACTCTGGCGCTGGATGACCCTGCTATTTATTTTCAACGGCCTATATATGGTTATTTCCGCCCCTTCAATATGTTTGTTGTCAGTCTCTGGTTAACGATTTTTGGTACAAATGCGACTATCTTTTCAGTTATAAATATTCTCCTTCATGCTGTAAATATATGGCTTCTCTGGAAAGTAGTTCTTGCTTATAGTAATGACAGCAAACTTGCAACTATCAGTGCATTATTTTTTGCCTTTTACTTTCTAAATGCCTCGACTATTGAATGGATATCAGCCAGTCCTGATATATGGGTAATATTTTTTACTCTTCTATTTTCATTATTAATAAACAAATTCCATAACACCCCCAACCTGACCAATTTTCTGCCACTTATTTTGACAGGAATAGCGGCATCATTTTTCAAAGAATCCGGAGTTGTTACTTTTGGATTATATTTCTTCTATTTAATGCTATGCAAAACAAATCCATTTGAAAAAAAGTATCGCCTCTTTTCAATTTTGATGATCGCCGCATTTTTAATTTATATGATAACCTATTTTCAAAACAGAGTTGTAGCTGACGACAAAGATGTCGCTTTGGGAATTGGTACTATTACTAATGTTTGGTATTTTATTGTCTATCTGATCTCTCCGATTACAAAAAGAGTTTTAAGCTTTTTTCCCGGACAGACTATTATAATTCTGAAATTCATAAAAATATCATTAACATTACTTTATCCTCTATTGTTAATATATATATTTATAAAAAGCGACAAAGTCGCTCGCTTTTTTATTGCCTGGATGGTTATGTTTCTTTCCACTACCGCTGTTTTTGGATGGGGGATAAATATTTTTGATCTTCACCCGGAGAGAACAATTTCGAGATTTATGTACTGTGCTGTCCCTGGACTTTCGATTGTGGTAGGTTGGATATTAATTAAGATTACATCATTTCGTTCTTTAAAAAAGCTATCTAATAAACTTATTGTAATTCCAGTAATACTGGTTTTTATAGCTTTTAATTGGGCTATTGTAAAAAAAGTCTCAACTCTATATTTTCAGCGTCAGCAGTTTTCAAACACTATTATTTCAAGCTTTGGTGACATGCAAAATAAGTGGGAGGATATTAGAAATTTAGAGATCTGTATTGATGAGACTGATAATATATCTACTGTACTTGAATCGGAGATATGTCTCGAAGCACTCATGCTTGTGAGTTACAATAAGTCTGTTAATATTGATATTGTTAGAAGCGATACAATTATTACAAAACATATAGGGTATGATAATGAGACTCTATCCGTTGAATGGGATAATCAAAATCAAAAATTTATTTTACCCTGAATATTTATCTTAAGATTACTTTTCAAATAATATTTTCGCTAATGATTTGCCTACCTCCGTTGCTTCGACTAAACCGGAATTTGCAGTAACAATTATATAGCTGTGTGATTCAGGAAATTCAAAACTGCAAGCCGTAAAACCAAAATCATTGGCTTCGGCAGTTGCTAAAACAGGTTCGCCAAAAGACGAAGAGGGCGACGGTTTCATATATGTTGAATAGAGTTTCTCACGGCTTTCTTTTGACAGAATCTTATCCTGCCATATTGCATCTAACCACTTCCCAAGATCAGCAGGTGATGAAACCAGACATCCACCACCAATACAGGCCCAGGTTATTTCGGGCCATCCCATTGGAGAATTATCATCACCGTAAGAACGAGCATCATAACCAACAGCAGTATTCTCCACGGCCCAGCGACTATCCTGATAAAAGCCGGTGTTAATCAATCCAGCTTGATCAAATAGCTCACCACGAATAAAATCAATATAACTTTGACCTGAAACTTTTTCAATTATCGCTGCTAACACGCCATAACCGGAATTTGAATAAGCTCTATCTGTCCCCGGTTCGAATTTCAATTTTTGATCAAAGATTCTTTGGAGAGCTTCTGCTTTGTCCATCGGCTCAAAATCACCCAGAGTGTCATGGTAAGTATGCAATCCGGACTGCATCCGTATTAAGTGATCAATAGTAATGTTCTTTTTGTTATCAGGGACATTATCAAAATATTTTGAAATGGGATCTGTGACGCTTAATTTTCCTATCTCTTCCAATTTGAATATTGATAATATAGTAAAACTCTTGGCATAAGAAGCTACATCAAAAATCGTTTTGGTTGTGTTGGGATGTTTTTTCTCTCTGTTGGCATAGCCATAACCATTGTGTAGAATAGCAAGGTTATCCTTCACAACAATCACGGCCCCACTGAATCCATCAGCCTCTTTTTCATTCATAAATGAATCAAGCTTTAATGCGATTGGACCATCTACAATAGCAAAGGGGTCATCGTAATCAGGAATTTCTATATTGATGAGTATATCCCTGACTGGCTCCAATCCCAATCCGGCTATTTTATGAGGAGGATTTTCTTCCAGTTCCATTGAAAATTTAAACTTTGAGGGATCGTTCTCCCCTTTAATAATAACATCAACTGTATACTTATTTTTTTTATTTATATCAACGATAGTAATTGCACCCAGATCATTATGAAGCTGTGCAAAAAATGCAAGATGATCTTCCATTGTAAAATTATTCAAAAAATTATCATCAAAATTATTATTCACAAAATTCCTGATTACATCAGCTTCACCCGATTCAATTGTACCAAATAAAGCTGTTAGTGCTTTGCCTGTATGAGAATCAGGTAACCCCCATTTATTATCAGCAAAAGATTGGCTATTAAAAATTAGAATTACAAGTATCAATAAAGTAAACGAAAAAAATTTCATCCTGAATGCTCCACAATATAATGTATTACATTAGTCTTTTTTATTATTCTTCAATACGAATGATCAATATCTATGTTTCGTTACGACACTTATTTTTTTAAATGACATTTGATTTTTTCTTCAGTAATTGTTCCATCTTTCATATGCGTTCCGACTGTTATCAGAAGTGAATCAACAGCAAATCGATGATACGAAATCCCTTCCAATTCAAGAAAATTGTCAGAGTAGTTTTTAAATGGAAATGTGACAACGTCATTTTTTTCTTCCCATCCGGTGAGATCAGGATTGAAATGTTTTAATGTTACATGTGGACCTGTAGAATCAACAGATAAAATCATAATTTCATAAAAAATGACTTTGTCGTCATTAAATAATTTAAATGTTCCAACCATTGTCGATGCCGACGGTCGGCTCCAGATCTCTTCGCAAACACTGCCAAAGGCTTCCCCTTCCCAATGTCCGGCTAACCAGGCAAGATCATCTATTGTGACAGAATCATTAATGCTATCACTCGCTTGTCCATGCGAGATTCCAATCAATACTAGTAAACCTAAAATTATTATTTTTTTCATAATAGTTTCCTTAAGATAAAGAACAGATAAGGTCTGTTCGCATTGTTATTATTGCCTGACCGCCAATTTTTACTCTGTCACCTTCTAATTTTACTTTTAACACACCATATCTTTCTGAAACCTGATGAGCAATCATTTCCATTTTACCCAATTTAGCAGCCCAATATGGCGTCAGGGTCGAATGAATCGAACCGGTAACCGGATCTTCAGGTATGCCAACTGAAGGAGCAAAAAAGCGTGATACAAAAGTAGCCTCGCCACTTTTATCCCTAGCGGTTATTACCAGGTCAGGATTTGGGAGAATAGTAAATTTTGAAAAATCTGGTTTGAATGATCTGACAAGCTCATCTGATTCCAATTCAACAAATGTATCTTTTGAGAATATTCCAACAAAATTTGGTTTAACTCCAAAAATCTCAGAAAGACCTGCAGGGGCAGGTATCTCTTTAGGTGGGATTGATGGAAAATCGAGCGTTATCCAATCGCCTTCTTTTACGGCAGACAACCATCCACTTTTTGTATTAAATTTGATAGTATCGCTTTTATTAAAAAAACCATCCTCGTACAATACATGAGCACTTGCCAGAGTAGCATGACCACAAAGATCAACCTCGGCAGCAGGAGTGAACCATCGGAGATTATAACCACCTTCTATAGGGAAAAGAAAAGCAGTTTCAGAGAGGTTCATTTCATTGGCAACCAATTGCATCCACTTCTCATCGGCTTCTTTTTCCAAAATGCAAACTGCCGCAGGATTACCTTTGAATGGTTCATTAGTAAAGGCATCTACCTGAATTATTTTTTGTGACATTTATTAACTCCTGAATTATCAATTATTAGATATTATCTGAAATCATTGCCCTGAAGACAAGTGAATAAAAATACTACCTCACTTGGAAAACACAGATAATGATTGACTTTATTGGTCTTCGTTGTTTATTGATAAAAAGTATAATTTATTAGGAGTATTTATGACAACAAATATTTTGGAAACACCTATTGGTGAATTGGTAGCTGAGAATATGAACCGCGCCAGAGTTTTTGAAAAATTCGGTCTTGATTATTGCTGTGGCGGTAAACAGACACTTGGTGCCTCTTGTGAAGAAAAAAGTTTAGATGCCCAGGAAGTTTTAACAGCCTTAGATGCTTCCGATTCTGAAAAAATATTGGATGCCATTGATTGGCGAAATACATCAATGACCGAATTAGTCGAACATATTGAAAGTACACACCATAAATATCTTAACTCAGAACTTCCCCGTCTGACTGATCTAATTGCCAAAGTAGTCAATGCTCATTCAGAACATCACCCGGATTTGAAATCAGTTGCCGAAATTTTTAAAGCATTGCAAGCTGAATTATTTTCACACATGGGCAAAGAAGAAGAAATCTTATTCCCAATTATTCGTCAGATGGAATCGGATGGTGATACTGATTTTCATTGCGGGAGCGTGGAAAATCCGATTAATGTTATGGAGATGGAACATACCAACGCCGGTGATGCTCTCGCTAGACTGAGATCACTGAACAATGATTATCAGGCTCCTGAAGATGCCTGTATAAGTTACCAGGCGTTGATGAAGGCATTAAACGAGTTGGAATTTGACATGCATCAGCATATTCATAAGGAGAGCAGTATTTTGTTTCCTCGTGCAATTGCAAAAGAGCAGGAACTTGCAAAAAGCTAAATATCAATTTTGACAACTTATTGATTAAAGTTTTGATAATTAAATGCAGACATTATATTTTATTGTCTGCATTTTTAAATATTATATTATTTTTTATGGCTGAATAACTGCTCTTTGTTCTATATTTGATTTTCCCAGTTCCTCAAAACTATATTCCCATGTGGCTGTGTTACCATCAACAGCATGAGCATTTGATTCAATTAATTTACCCGGAAATTTGACATTGAATATTATTTTATGTTTTAACATTCCTTCAGCAAATTCATTCAAGCCCTCTTCCAGTTCACTAACCTCTTCCTCTATCTGCTCGGCCAACTCGCTTTGCCCATCTTCAGAATCATAATCTTCCTGATTATATTCGTCATACTCTCCATAGTCTTCATCACCATATGAATCAAATTCTGAGTCTTCTCCACCTGCTTCCGGATTATCAAGAGGTCGTAAGAATAGCAAGGTGCCATCAGATTGTTTTGTCAAAAGTGCAGGTGACTCTTCTTCTTCTGTGCTATATTCATCATCCCCTTCATCGACTGATACAGCATCATAAATAAGATAGGAGTTATTGATATCTTCAAAGGAAAATTTCATATCCCAAATATGCGATTTATCATTTTTTGAAGTTTCATAAGATAAGAGTTTTATGCCTGTATTTTCTGAATCCAAAGCTTCTTCAATCTCCTGTTTATTAAAATACATGTCATCGATATTAGTCGGAATATCAGCATCAGGCATACTTTTGGCTAATTCCTCATACATCATTTTCATTTTACTAATATTGTCAGAATCAACTTCGTAATGTGCAATCATAGTTCCTGAACCATCAGCATTAAACTCTAATGTCTCTTCATAGTCAAAACACCCAACCACAAAAAGCAAAACCGCCATAATTACAAAAAGGGTAACATGTCTCATTATTGATCTCCAAATTATAATATTGATATATGATCCATAATATCATCTATGTTTAACAAGGTCAAGTTTTTTATGACTTGTATGAAAAGGAACACATTCTACAAGATATAGATTATTCAGTTGCTGCTTTTCTATAAAACAAAAATGACAAGGCATAACAAACAACCACAATGAGAAGAAGCGAGTTGATCCCTACTATAAATGAAAGTGACTCTAATATTCCACCAACTGCCGCCCCAATCAGGTTGGAGCCATAGGCTAGATTTTTAAACGGGGTTCTGCGAAATGATATGATAAAAACCATCCCCGCAAAAAATATGGGAATGTTTAATATTATTGAGACAACGATGGCCCGGTACCAATAACTTAAACTACTAAACAAATCCAAGGGGAGAAAATAAACAACTAACGATGATACGATCAAAAGAATATACAAAAGTCGGACATTGCTAATTTTGAACTTAGCTACCAACAGATTTGCCAAAAGTATCAAAATCAGAATTCCGGTAATAACAAAAGAATTTACCAGCCAGGTTGATCCAAACAATAGAGTCGATTTGCTGATATTCTGAAATTCAAGCAATAGAAAGGCTGCTCCCAAAAAGAAAAAGTGCCAATCTATTTTTACGCCTTTACGCAGGACAATTTGTTTCCCGGATACAATAAGAATCAATAGAATTGCCATTATTATCAAATGCAGTTTTGGAATATGCGGTTTATTGAGATATAAATAGGGCCAGTCATCAACCGTATTCTTGACCAACCTTTCTTCCTGAGGCGAGTTTTCAAGCCTCTCCCGATATAGTTTGACAAATCGCTCAACCAGGGGATTAACTGTGATTGCCTGATTGAGAACAACCGTATCGCGAGCTGTTACAAACATAGTTCCACCCCAGCCAAAAATATTTTGCTTATATTTTATAGCAACCGGAGGATGGCCAAAAGCTTCTTCAAGTAAATTAAACAAACGCATTTTTATCCAGGGGCGCTGGGCTTCAAATGCAACCGTCATTATGCCATCATCACTGAGGCGAGACCTTGCTTCAAGAAAACTTTCCAGCGTGTAAACATAATGATCAATGCGCATATTATTATAAGAACTTGAAAAAGTATGAGCATCAAGAAGTCCAAACGATACTATATCATATTTTTTTTCAGTCCGTTTGAGAAACGAACGAGCATCATCAATTATCATATTGACATGCGAATTTATATATGGCTTCTCCGGATGATACTCTTTACCCAACTGATAAATTCCCGGATCAATTTCAACCGCATCAATTGACAGGGCATTGTTTCTCAGTGCCCCGGAAACATCGTTGCCTGCTCCAGCTCCAAGAATTAAAACGTTTTCCGGATTACTACGGAATAAATATGGAATATCATACTGGGATAATTTACGCTTGCTTATATCAAAAACCATCGGAAAGGCATTCATAATACTGTCAGAGAGATCAAGCATCCCCATATAACCAACATTGTTGACATCAAGAATATAACCACGATCTAAATGGGCATTCCGGGAAGGATGTGGATACAACTCCAATTTTTGATAAGGCGACCAGGCCGTTTTTATCAGATCCGGTTTTTCCGCAGGGTAAAAAATCATTAGTAAAATTGTTATGGCTAATAAAACAAACGAAGCATAGGTATTGCGACTGCGATAAATTGGGTAAACCAGCATTACCATTAGTATTGCCAGAACAATCACAAACCACATCCACGGGGGTGTATAAAGAAATGAACAGGCACTAAATGCCCATACGCCAAGAATGCTGGCAACTACATTAAGCGAGTAAGCTTTAATTGTATTATTATGATCATCCAACAATTTCCCCAAAAGTTGTCCAAGGGGAATAAACGTTAGAAGAATAATGACAAAAAGAAACAGAGTTGATAATATCCCCAATGCAGTTATAAAAAATGTTGCAGTCATAGTGGACTCATACCATATGAATGAATCAGTAAATGAACTTAGTAGAACGGGAATATCTTTGAATGGATGCAAAGACTTATTATTGATTGAAATTGTAATCGGAATCCAGATTAAAAATAATTGTGCCGCCAGACCATAACCAAAAAGTGGAAAATAAATCTTCCGTTTGGAATAATATGCTCCTAAGCCAATCCCCAAAAAGCAGGAAAGTAATACCAGATTATTTACATAAGCAAAAATGCGTACTTCGGTGGAAAGCCAGCGAATCAAGCCAATCTCTGCAAAAAGCATAAGGAAGCTTACTAAAATAAGCTGGGCATTTATTTGTGAGGTTGAATTCTTATTCTGAGGAGTTGACATATTTTCAGTATTAGTTTCCTATAACTATATTTTTTAGTTTGAAATGAATATAGATCCGCTATGATGAAAAATCAAGATGTATGTAGAGTTGCAAAGCCAGCAATAATAATGATTATTTTATTGGAAAATATATAATTAACAGATGTCTTGTAATTTAGCTTATCTCTCCCCGCTATTATCATCATAAATTGTATATATTTTATCATATTCCATTAAGACAACTCCAGCTCCATAGTTTTCCGGACTAAAAAACATATATGGATGATAAACAACAACCCCATTTTTTATTTTGCTCTTCTCAATATCATCCAACCCAATATATTTCACCGGTCCAAAACATCCCCGGCCAACAAGATTATCAGTATCGATAATATAACCCAGCGCCCAGGCCCACTCGGTGATATGGCCACCCAGCATAATTGATGGGAACTGTTCATAGCCATAATTTCTCAACCTGAGATGGGAGTCAGGATAATTATTCTTAATATTGTTCAATGCCCGATCAAATGAACTGCTGTGTTTTTTCCATAAGTAATGACTGCTTGTCAAATTTATGGAAAAAGCCAAAACAAGCCAGATTAGAATATACTTTTTAAGCCTCTTTTCATTTAATGACCAGGCAGATATTATTATAATAATTCCGACAAATGATACTCTTGCACCGCATTCCCAGGCTTGCATAAATTCTTCACGCGGAATACAGAGACCACAGATCATTACAAACAATGCTGAGATAGTCAGACTTATATTCCATCGAGATTTTATAAAAGACTTCCAGGGAATATTAATCGTGATCAATCCGGTTAGTAATATCAATAAGGCTGACTCCCACCAATTCGATGTCAGATAAAGAGGCCTGATAAGTTGAATCATCTGTTCTTTAATAGAACACCATTCCATTTCCCCGACGCCCATTTCAATTGAAATAAACAGAACTGGAGTTAACAGTATTGGAAGGGTCCAGATTTTAAACATACGGCCCCAGTTCCATTTGGCCGGGTTATACCATTGAGTGTTATTTTCATAATCTATCAGGCAGATTACAATATCATGACACCCGATAGCAAGAATTGGAATAGGATGAAAAAACAAAACCAGAAGTCTTGATAAAATTACCTTCCATAGTCCTTTGTTATTCTTTACATATCTTATTGACGCTCCAACTGCAAAAATAGCCACCGCCAGAGAAAGAATTGCCGGCCAAAAACCCCAATGGAAAAAATAATTATGAGCCAGAGGAAAACCTATCAGACGCGTCCATTTGCTTTCGGGGTTAATTGAACCCACCAAATAAAAAACAGCAAATGAAAATAATAGCGAGTAAACAGAAAGTGCAATTTTGGTTCCTAGCAATACTCCAAATGGTTTTATAAAAATAATCAAAACCATATCTGCTAAAGCGTAGGTTGAAAATTTTATATTAAAAATATAAGGATAATTGGCTATGTCAGGATTTCCTATAAGATCAAGCACAGCTTTGGCTATGGCCACATGCATGGGCATATCAGCAGCAAGTGGATTTTCATAAAACCAGACAAAGCTGAAATTAATAGTAGCAAATAGAATTATACTACCAGCGTATAACCAATTTGTTTTTATATATTTTTTCAATTCCTGCATTATTTCCCCTGATAAATTTTTGGAAATAATAACTAATTATACAAAAAAAAATTTGATAAAGAAATACAATTATATTAATTACCGAGACAATAAATATTATAATGGTTCATGAGATCCATCACAATTAACCCGGTAATACTGATTATCTTTCCACAATAAAGCCTGGATACAATTCAATTCATCAAATGGAATATCAATTGCAATAATCTTATTATCATACAGACCTGATATCTCCTCAACTCCGGTATGTCCAACTACAATAGCGTTCACTCCAAAATATTCAAGCTGATTGTCAACCTGTGTCATTGTTATTTGCGGATAGCGGTTTTCAATTTCATAATGATACCCTCGATACCAGAAAGGACCTTTACTGCCGAACAAAAATTTAGCTGTAGTATCAAACGCCACTTTGGCGGAATTATAATCAATAATATTTCTAACAGTATTATTCAGCCAATCCAATTTCAATTCCTTTTCAACAAACGAAGGTGAAATCCCTCCATGCACAAAAAGAATGTCATTAATGATAACAGCTATATTTTTTGTCCTGAGCCATCTTCCAAGTTCCATATCAGGGCCAAACAAATCTACATGATCAATTCTTGATTTCTTTGCAATCCCTTTAAGATATTTTTCATTGATATACCTGTCATCAGCCTGCATAACCATCAGTTCATGATTCCCCAGCGTAAAATGAACCATCCCCCCCTGTGCTTTGGCTTGTATTTCAAGTTGATGAATTAACCACAGACATTCGGTAACCTTGTCTCCCCGATCAAAAATATCACCATCGATTACCAGATGTCCATCACCCCAGATCCATTTTAGATTGTTATCTATAACTCCTGATTTCAATAAAGCACTTTCTAAGTGCTCGTATTCACCGTGAATATCACTGACCGCAAGTATCTTTGATACTTCAGTATATTCATAAGGATTGATGGCAAAGTTATTGACTGGGATAACATATTCAATAGCAGAGTCTTCACACAATCCATTGAATCTAATAGTATCAGTATCATAAATAGTATCTTTAATAACCGTTTCATTGCAATAGTAGATAACTATAGCGGTGGTATCATCTTGCCAGAAAACATGCGGCCCATCATTGTAGTTTACTTCAACAACCGAGTTGTTTTCTCTTGTACTATCGGTTTTGGTGCTGTCAGTATATTGGGCAGTAACATTGTTACTAATTGTAAAAAATATTATTGTAGATATTATAATTGAGAATATTGTTTTTGACATACTTTACCTTTTAAAATATTTGTTATTGAAGTAAGGTAGTGAATATTTATGTGAAGAAAAGGGAATAATTGTGATTAATTAATCAGTAACATCTTTTTAGTACAGTGGGTGGCAGACGCCATCGTCTGCCCCAATTCACTTCTCGATTATTCCCACTCCCCCCTAATGCAGATGCGGGACGAAGACACCCCATTCGACAACAGTAAATCCATCACGAATAAAATAATCATATTCACGAGGTACAGGAATTATTACTGGTTGTTCAAAAGGAAGAACCAACCAAAACACCCTAAGGGTGCTTTTGGGGGAGGGTTCTACTGTAAGTTCAACGAAGGACTCCACGTCCTGTGGAAAAACTCCATAATATGGGGCATCATCAAGAAGCGGAATCCAATATTCAATAAAATCATCAATCTCTCTGCCAACAAAACCCTGTTCTGTCAGTAACACCCGAAACTCGGCTTCAAGATTTGCTGTGGTCAACAACCATCCTTCATTAATATTTGGCTGGGCAGGTAGAATTGCTTTATAAAAGAGATAATCATACTCTCCGTCTATCAGACCCTCCGGTGTTACAGTCACATTCCATCCATCATTGTATTGCGGTTCTGATTTACTCACATGCCCGCCATTAGGGAAATCAAGTGTTACAGAAATATCGCTCTCGGTTTCCGGGTAGAGGTAGATATTTGGAGCATCAACCTGGCCGGGCTCAAGAAAATAGAGATCCTGATAGTCCATCGCTGTGCTATTATTCAGGTCTAAAACAATCGGAATTCCCCACGATGATAATTCTATTGTATAATCTCCTAAAGGTAGAACCCCGATACTATATCTTCCCTGTTCGTCTGTAGTAACCGGCATAGAAAATTTGTTTGTACTTTTAAGTGTCATTGTTTCATTTGCAAAATAACTATCAGACAATGTTCCCTGCACTGCAAAAATTACACCCGTCATAGTTCTCTTAGGTCCAATAATCGAATCCAAATCTACATAAGTTGTTTCTCTCTTATTTATATTGAAAATTTCAGTGTAGTAATTTTCTGCTTCAGCATAAACGTTATAATATATGGCAGTTGGAGACGGAGTTGTATCTACAACAAAATCCCCCTCTTCAGCCATAAGCATATCAAAACTGGGTTCGAGATTTCCAATTGGATAGACTGTCAAGCTTATATCAGTTGCAATTCCGGGTACAGGTTTGGGGTTTTCTGAATTGCTCTTGGTGCCATTATCATCACAGCCGACAAACAAAAATGTAACAACAATTGTAAGACATAATATTATTGATTTATTAAACATGATTTCACCTCAAGGGTTAAGATTGAAATTATATTTCCCTCAAAGATAATATATCAATCAGGGAGATATTTGTCAATTTATCAATCAAAGACGCACAGTAGCTTGATATTGATTAATTAGAAATAATTTTATGAAGCAGTTTAATATAACTGACTTTATCAGTCTTCGGATAAATCTTCACCGGACAACCACTCTTTGACCTTGACCATCATCCCCGGCAGGCCATTATTAATTCCCCAATTAACAAGAAAACCAGGAATCACTCCCCCTAACTTAAAATGCAATGAAAAAATAGCCACTGTCTTTTCTGGCGTTATTGAATACAACTCCCAGGAACACTCCATCGCCTTGAAATCTCCGCCTGTTTGTACCCAGCGAATCTTTTTTATAGGTTCAAGAATAACTGATACTGTACAGGTATATGTTTTGAGATACCATCGCGGTTTTGACGAACACAATAAAATCATTGAATCGGAAAATGTCTCTAATATTTCATATTTTTTTAATTTTGGGACAGTTTTATTTACTTCGTCAGGGTCCAACAATAATTGCCATGTATTTTCGATAGGGCAATCGACATAAATTGCTCTTCTGAGAAATTTTTTCCCATCTATAATTCCATCGTCAAGTTGAAAAACACTATCTTTACATTTAGCATTATCAAGTTGTTCAATGATACTTTTGTTTGTTTGAGCATTTACCGGAACAAAGTGCAATATCAATATCGAACATAAAAATAAACACCAGCCCCGGAGTTTCTGACAATTGAACATAAAGAATACTGCTACTTAATAGGTTTAATAAAGCTTACCGAATCAGTTAAACTATTTATTTCAAATTAGATTGCATCTCAGCATGCGTCAAGCAATTTCTCCAACATGTTTAAAACCAACAATAAATAAAATATTAATAGATGGTCGATTTTATTAAATTATTTTTCACTTTCCTAAGTATAAGGGACGTGCTAACCAAGATTTAATTGCATTTTTTATTTAAAAAGGTTGACACACAAAATTCAGGTGTTATCGTTATAAAATTAAAAAATCAAGATACAAAGATAAGAAAAGAACTAAAGAGAATTTTGAAAGGGGTCAGAGGATGTATTTCAAAGAGAGTACTTTTTTTAAAGTCTGTGTTTGTATGTTGTTGTTGGTGTTTGTTGGCCAACCAGTAGTTGCCCTGGCACAAAGCTCAGATGGATCAGATTATTTTGAAGGTAAAATGGCTGGTGAAGCAAATGCCAAGGCTACCGCAATTTGGTTCTTTGCAGGTTTTTGTGGTGGATTGCTTGGTGTCATTATCGCCTATGTTGTCAAACCTTCCCCCTCGCCTGCTGAATATATGGGACAATCACAGGCATATATTAATGGATACATTGAAGGCTATAAGAGTAAATCGGCCAAAATGCAGGGTGGTAAAGCCGTTGCTGGTTGTTTACTGGGAACTGCTCTTTCAGTACTCATACAAGTAATGATTGCAGCTGGAGATGATGACATTTAATTAACGATTAGATTCAGTTTTTAATAATGTAAAAACTGAAATTTACAAAATTGATTTATAGAAATTTTCTGCCAGGTTTTTTCGAAATCCTGGCAGATTTTATTTTTGCTAAAGAACAACTTGTTTAATAATTGCATTATTGATACATTAGTTCTTGCAATTGTGAAAAAATGTGAAAGTTATCATCTTTTAGTGAGATCGCTTTTGAATAGTTTATCTTCAATTTTAATAATCGTAAAAAAATATTTCTCTCATAGAAATTACATGAGAATAGTTTTAATTGCAGCGGTTTGTTTGGTGCCAACATTTTCTGTACTGGCCGGGAATACTATTTTTGGATCGTTTGATCTTTCTGTAAGCTGGGGAGAAAAAACCAATGTTAGCAATGGAATCATTTATTATAACGAGAATAAATCGTTGAAAATAAGGGTTTCTTCCCCGAATGAACAGTGGATGATTTTTGAGGGAGACACTCTTTATATTTATTATCCGAGCACAAACAGCGGCATGAAAATCCCCTCCATCAAGGGAGAGGTAACTTTACCAATATTTCAATTGGCTGTAAATGCCAGTACCGAAGATGCCGGTTTGGCCGATGCCGGTTATAAACTGGAAAAAACCTCTGTGTCCGGCGATTCTATTATTGCTGAATGGGCACCCCCGGAAGCTGCCCGGTCTATACTGGGTGACCTCACCTCAGTTTATATCCAGGACAGCCTTATATCGATAGCGTCTACAAATCCCAAAGGCGAAAATGTTCTGCAGCAAACATACACTCATTGGATTGCAAATAAAGGAAGATTTTTCCCGTGTCGTGTAAAAAGTACAAACACTGCCAGTGATGTAGTGGTGATTGAATCGATTGAATTTAGTGATGTTATCTTAAGCTCTGAGCTTCCCCCTGAAGCCGATGAAATACTAATACCGCCTGATGCTGTCATGACTACCATTGAAATGTAGGTTATAATATTGAACAAGATTATTATAAATTATTTTAAAAATTCAGATTCAAAAAAGATTATTAACTATAGTTTTATAGTAAATTTTATAATGGTCATAATATTAATGACTCTGCTGATCTCACCTGTATTTGCTGATAATGTAAAAACAGCTATGGAAAATGATTACGATTTTATCAGACGAGCCACCAACCCAGCAACTATTAATAAAGGCAACTTCTATCAAGCAAAAGATGAAGTAACTGCGGTAAGTTTTGTTGCTTTTGGAATGATAAAAATATATCAAAAAGTGATTTCATCACAAGACAGATCAGTTTGTAATTTCCACCCAAGTTGTTCTCGTTTCGCTCAAAGCGCCGTTAGCAAAACTGGATTAATTCGAGGATCACTAATGGCTGCTGACAGAATATTGAGGTGCCATCCCTATTCACTGGATTTATATCATAGAAACAAAAATAGCCAGGTAGTATCTGACCCGGTTGAAAATTATATGGATGAAAATTAGTGGTACGACAATTATTAATAGCTTCTTTAATTATTTGCCTGAGCGCAGCTCCAATCTATTCAAGCCAGAATGAATCTGACAGTGTTCATAATCAGGACTTGTACAATGCCGATAACATTCGTAGTTTTGCAAACCACCTAAAAAACGAGGCTGATTATAATAGAGCTGCCGCAGAATTTGACCGTCTTAGTTTCCTTTTAAAACCCTCCCCCTATGCAGATTCAGCTCTCTATTTTGCTGGTGTTTGTTATTTGCAGGGAGGAAATACCGAGCTTGCAATCAACCGCTTTCATAAACTCCGAAATGAATTTTCAAACAGCCTTCTGGTTCCTTATTCAAGAATCCAACAGGCTCGGGCTATCTATATCCAGAATCAATATGATGATGTTATTTGGCTGCTGGATTCAGATAGAGATGGAAAAAGCAACTCCGAATTAAATACTCTGGGAGCACGTGATTTGTATTGCCTGTCTCTTGCCAGACTGGATCAATGGACTGAAGCCGAAAATATTGCCTGTAGACTGCAACCAGCAAATGGAACATCTAAACCAACTGAAGAACTTTGTTCATTGATTCGTGAAGGTAAAAACCTACCCACTAAAAGCAGTTTTAAGGCTGCTCTGTTATCAACATTTATTCCGGGATTAGGGAAATTTTATGCCGGAAGAAAAGCTGATGGCGCCGTTGCTTTTCTTACCATCGGTACTTTTGTTTGGCAATCCGTTATTGGATTCAGGGAGGATGGTAGTTCCTCTGTTCAGGGATGGATTTTTGGTGCTTTTGCTGCAAGTTTTCATTTGGGTAATATCTATGGTTCAACTGTCTCTGTTCATCTTTATAATGAAAAACTAAAACACGACTATTTCCATGAACTTGAAATTAAGCTGATCTATAATGGTCCGTAATATATTATTAATTATAATTGCATTAAATCTGTTTACTCAAATAGAAGCTCAGGCAATCCAACCTATCGACTTTGCTGAATCCCTGCAAAAAATTGGATCTTATGATGCAGCCATCACAGAGTATAAAAGACATTTGTATTTCTCCCCCGAAGATAATCAGGTTGCAGAAATAAATCGTCAAATCGGACTATGCTACCGCAGTCTTGGAGATTGGGACAACGCCATTGCAATAATACGCAAAGCAATTGACTGGCAGGAAAGTGACAGTCTGCGATCAATGTATTATCTGGATCTGGCCGTAACTAATATTGCTGCCGGGAAATATTCTGCAGCCGAGTTAAGACTTTTAAGGCTATCTTCATCCACACCTTATCCTGTTGTTCGTAAACGAGCCTTTTTTTTACTAATGGTGACATACGTTTATCAGGGAAAATGGGATTACTGTCAAAATGCTCTGGACTCCGGATTGGCATTATGGGAGAACAATGAAGTAAAAGCTGAAATTGTTTCTTTATTGAATGACAGAATAGGTAAAGACAAATCACCATCCAAAGCAAAATGGTTATCAACATTTATTCCGGGTCTGGGACAGCTCTATGGAGGACATCCTTTCCAGGCACTAAATGCAGCTACTATAAATGGCTTAATTGTCTATTACCTTTATAACCAGTTTGCTTCTGGAAGCAGGGTAGTTGAAAATTTATACTGGTTTGTTACTCTACATCGTTTCTGGTCCGGGAACAGAAGCAAAGCCCCGCAATTAATTCTTCAGGATATTGTAGATAATGATGCGAAGGTTAAAAAAGAACTGCTAAAATCTTTGGATTCTATATTTAAATAGCCAGGAATAAACCCGGCTATTTAATTAAATTAATTTGTTGGAAGAGAATCTATTTATCAAATCTCTACATACCTAATCGAATTCCAATACCAAGAGTAAAAATAAGTCCCCCGGCATCCACATCAAAACTACCATATTGAGGTGTCTGGAAATTCTTGTAATCTCCCAAATAAACTTCTGAAGTAATCGGGGCGTATGTATACCGTACATCACCATAAAATATAATTGGGTCAAAAGATGCTTCCAATCCAACTTTTGGTGAAATTGCTATACCATTCTCCTCATTATCACCAACCGCCAGGAACATGCCGGCCATTATACCTACAAATGGCGTTATATCCTGTCCACTAAGAGGAGCTATTAATACTTCACCCTGAATTGGTAGAAATGCCAGGGTATATTCACTATAATCACTATAGTAGTTTCCCCACGAATCTGAATATTCAAAGTATAATTCATGCTTTCGATAAATCAATCCTGTTTTCAGACCGAGTCTAATCATTGAATAATCTATCATAATTCCCAATTCCGGGTAAATATCAACACCTATACCTCCATAGAAATCCTGATCAGCAGTTATAAAAAGCCCTCCCCCAATCGTTCCGGCAATACCTATTCTGGTTTTATTGGGATTGTTGAACTGGTTGTATTGGTCATACTGGGCTGAAACCATTGATGGAGCAATCAGCAAAAGGACGACAGCAACCACAAGACATAACATAGCTTGTTTTATTATAATAGAGATGATTCGTTTCATTTCTGTTTTCCCTCCTTTTACATGAATTTTTGGTATCAAATGTGGATATTTAAATAATATTCTTAAATAAATTGGATTTAATATTCATACCTGCTCCACATATAGAATTTTGATTAAATATTTATAGCGTTATAACTGACTAATGTCAAGCAATGTCGACTTATTTATCCAATCGAGGCATGATATAGAAAATAATGTGTTGATAAAAATACATCATCAATAGCTCGAACAGGCGATGCCTGCTTATGAAAAAGATTAGAAAAATATTTTATATGTCAGGAATCGGAACGCCTGACATATAAAATTATAATAATTCTTTTTTACAAATTTATTTTCTTGATGCCACAATCGCAAACTCATTTGATTCGACATCAAATATTTTACCGGCTACATTTGAATAAACATTTTCAATTTTAAAACCATGACTCTCAATTTCATCTCGTAATGAATCTTGGTTATAAAATTGCAGCCAATTATATACTTCTCGTATTTGTGTTCTTTCAAGTATTACATATTTATCAAGGATTACTTTTTCCTTTTCATACTTGAAGGTGTTAACAAAACAATAATAATCATCTGGTGACCAGAAACCGTCTAACTGATTAAATTTGTAGGTTGCAGCTTCTTCTTTTTGTTTGAAGCTATTTAATGAATAGACATCAAGTAATATTGAACCACTTGGTTTTAATAATCTGTGAAATTTTGTTAACATTATTCTTCTTTGTTCAGGGCTTAATGCACAAAAATCACACATGATCATCAATATTAGATCAAATTGATAATCTATTTCAAATTCCAAATAATTATCCAATACATATTTTATATCCAGACCATTAGTTGCAGCAACTTGCTTTGCATAATCTAATGAATTTTTGGAAAAATCAATTCCAGTAACTCTTGCTCCTTTTTCTGCAAGCATTGTAGTATACAAACCGGGACCACATCCGAAATCAGCGATCATCGTATCATTACCCACATTAAAATGAGATGCAATCCATTTCACTGATTGCTCAATAAAACTCTTTTTTCTTGATGCAGCCTCAACTTCTTCATTTAAATGATATTCTAACATTTTCTTTGAAGTATGCTTGTTGGTCCAAAGATCACTGGCTGTATAACATTGATAAGGCTCAGGACGCTTATTTATATTTTTTAGTTCTTTAAACATTAATATTCCAATCTTAATTTTTAATAATATTGTTATGCTACACTACATGATTTTATAATGAATAATAAACTATATAAGTACCATAATAGTGTAAACGTGAATAATATGAACTTCTTTTGGGAAGTCATTTATCGGGAAGATTTTTTGTGAATAGATGTCGGCTGAATCAATACATAATAATTATAGATATCATTATTTTTTATAAAATCAAGAGATTTTAAAAAAAACAACAAATGATCTGTTCATGTGTTTATAAAGAATCGGCTGTTGTAAATGTCGAATAATTCGATACTATAATCGTCGAGTGACCATCTTTAATGTAATATCCTTTTATATACCAATAATATTTTGTAGCTGGCTCAAGAGAATCTACATGTATAGTAGTGTTTTTACTATAAGGACCTACACCTTTTATATCCTCTTGTGTACCAAGTTGAGCTTGAAGACCTGTAAGCTTATAACCAATTATTGAATAATCCCAAACTAATTCTACTTCAGGCTTATCAATAATAGCTTCATCCTCAGGAGTAATAGTCCATATTTCAAATTCTTGTACTGGAGCATCAGGACTTTCACAAGAACTGCATAAAACAATCATACATAGTAAGATAATTAATTTCTCATGCCTGAATTTATACATATATAATTCCCTTTAGGATTATAAGTATAATACTACCAAAAGTAACTAATCGTCAATAGAACTATAATATTATTAAAAATATGCCATCGGGGGGTCGAACAGGCGAAGCCTGCATTATTGACCATTGATTGAGATACTAATATATTTAGTTATTGCAGGAAATCAGGATCCTGCCCATTTAAACTACTTAACGTTTACACGTACCGGTTGTCCTTCTTCATGAACCCTGAAAACAATGACTGAAACCGCTTCATTGGTAGTTTTGGCGCTGTGAATTTGCTTTAGAGATATTTTAAAGACATCCCCTTTTTTCAAAGTTGTGTCTGATTTATCTTTTTGGATAATTACTGCTGAGCCTTCCAATACATAAATAAACTCCTCACCATGATGCCAGTGAAATGGAAGTTCTGTATTTGCCGGCATGGAAACATAACTTACAACAACCTCAGTCCCTTCAGCTAGATCAAGCTTATCGGTCATCAATACATCGGCTATTACTCCTTCAGAGGTTCCATTCAGCTTGTCGGTTTTCTTTACCGACTTTGTATCTTCAGCATTTATAATGCTTGAAAATACCAAAATTAAGATACATAAAGTAGACAGAATGAACTTTTTCATTTTAACTCCATAAATTGAAATATGTATTTTATTTGATTTATATACGCGATTTCAAGGATGGTTATTTGACATAAAAAAATACGCCATCGGGGGGTCGAACCCCGGACCCGCTGATTAAGAGTCAGCTGCTCTACCAACTGAGCTAATGACGCATTTACAATTTGATCTCAGGCATAATCAAATGCCTGCCCCCGCTTTTAACAGCAAAGGAATCAAAAATATAAATCCTCTATCAAAAAAAA